>Ga0134121_10000340_pt1 | contig 54697 bp, 72 predicted proteins | sample KB301_FD_96463 | JGI IMG/M metagenome (GOLD analysis project Ga0134121, IMG submission 96463) | Terrestrial soil microbial communities without Nitrogen fertilizer from Kellogg Biological Station, Michigan, USA - KB3-0-1 | ecosystem: Environmental > Terrestrial > Soil > Unclassified ...
ACGAGGAACTCGACGTGGCCGAGTGCCTGGACATCCGCCAGCTGCTCGCCGCCACTCCGAACCAGCGTTGTGCCCGGATGGAGGAGCTCCTCAACGCGGCCGCCCGGAGTGGCGACGACATCGTCAAGGACGTCGCGCGCCTGATCGTGATGAGGCTCGCGGAGACGACCGAGGACCGCATGCCGCCCGACTACGTCGAGGCACTCCCCATGGTGCCCGACAAGCAGCGGGAGATCCTCTTCGAAGAGGCGAAGATGATCAAGACGAAGATCCTCGAGGCCGGGATCGGCGGCGCCCTCACCTGGGCCAACGCCGAGAAGCGCGACAAGTCCGACGGCCTCAAGAAGAAGAACGCGGCCGCGGAGGAGCTGCGGAAGCGCGCGGCTCAGGTCCCCGAGCCCGACGAGCGCGACATCATCCGCCTGGAGGCCGAGAAGAAGAAGCTCCTGGTGGAGTCGGGCGCCGTCAAGCAGCGCTGGGCCGACTACAACCTCCTGGCCGGGACCGCCACGCGGCTCCAGGAGCAGCTGAAGGTCACCGAGGAGATCGCCGAGCGCGTTCAGAAGTCCGCGATGGACGCCGAAGCGGTTCACGGCAAGGCGGCGAAGGAGCTGCGGGAGCAGAGCGACCAGGTCCTCGAAAAGATGAGCGCGCTCAAGACGCCTCCCGAGGAGGACGACAGCCAGGTCACGAAGCTCCAGGACGAAGCCAGAACACTCGCGCTGAAGGCCGAAGCCATCGATCTGCCGAACATCCCGGACACCATCAAGCACGAGCGCGCCGTCGCGGATCTGAAGGCTCGGATCCAGATGGCGGAGATGTCCGAGTGGGCGGAGGTCCTGAAGATCGCGGAGGACATCGAGGGAATCGGGACTTCGAAGGGCTTCAAGACCGCACTGGGCAAGCCTCTCAAGAAGCTGCGCGAGATTGCCGAGAAGGGGCTGGGCGCGAACCCCGCCGAGCTGAAGCAGGACCTGACCGCGGCGAGTGCCCGGCTGCAGGAAGCGACCGAGGCGAAGAAGAAGGCGGAGGCACTGCGTGAGAAGGCCGGGGCCGAACGCATCGCCCTGTGCCAGCAGGCGGACCAGAAGACCGCCGAGGCCATCAAGATCAGGGCCGAGATCAACCAGCGCCGACGGAAGGCCCTCCAGGACTTCGACGCCCAGCGCGCCGCCCTGGCCGCCGAGCGGACGAAGCTGGAGCGCGCGCTCGAGACTCACAAGGAAGCCCTGGAGATCGCCCGCCAGGAGCACGAACGCACCCAGCGCCGGGTGACCTCCCTGCGGGACCAGGCCAAGGGCGCCGGCGAGCTGCCCGCCGCCCCGCCGGATCCCATGGTGATCGAGGGCAAGCTGAGCGCGGTCGACGGCGAGCTTCAGAAGCTGATCGCCGCGAGGGCCACCCACACCGAGATCCACAACGTCCTGAACGAGATCGAAGCGGCCAAGGCGGGCGCCGTGGTGTTCACCGCGATCGAGTGGGCCCTGCAGCGCCAGCGCGAGGTGGAGATCTCCAGCGCGGGCGGACCGCTGATCAGGACGATGAACGAGTTCCTGAAGGCCGCGGGCCGGAAGGAAACACCTTTCATCCGCGCGAGCCAGGGCCTCTGCACCATCGGGTGGAAGACCGCCGACGGCCGCGAGATCCAGATCCAGGCGCTCTCGGGGGGCGAATGGTGCCTCTTCGCCGCCGCGCTCACCACCGCCGTGATCCTCTGCCGGAAGAGCGTGCTCAAGATCCTGCTGGTGGAAGCAGGCGAGGCGGACGGACGCGTTCTGAGCCAGCTCCTCGAAGGCATCCAGGGCGTGAACAAGGAGGAGCTGCTGACCGCGATCGTGATGTCGCCGAGGGCTCCCGACCAGAGGGTCGACTACCTCGAGGGCTGGGACGTCATCCGGGTCACCGAGGACAAGAAGGCGGCCGCCGGCGCGGCTGCGTAAACGCGAGAACCACATGAGACGGGCGGGCCCCAGCAAGGCAGTACCCGCCGGAGACAAGCCGCTCCCGAGGGAATCGCAGGGATAGGACCGGGGGCGCAAATCGAGAGAGGGAGGTCGGACGTGGACAAGGTCGACGAGAAGTTCCCCCAGGCGGTGGCCTGGGGCCTGGCCGTGGCGGTGATGGTCCTGATCATCCTGCGCGCGGTCATCTGGCAGTAAGGGGCAGTTCCCGGGGCTTCGATCGAGGGTGGGCGCGCGGGGCGCGCCGAGAGAGACGGAACGGTAGAGAGAGTGGGCTTTCCTTACAACGAGATTCTGGTCGGAGATGCCCTAGAACAACTCAGGGCACTTCCGGCGCAGTCCGTCCACTGCGTAGTCACCTCGCCTCCCTACTGGGGGCTGCGGGACTACGGAGTCCCCCATCAACTCGGCCTCGAGCCCACGCCCGACGAGTACGTCGAGAAGATGGTCGTCATCTTCCGCGAGGTCCGCCGCATCCTGCGCCTCGACGGCACGCTCTGGCTGAACCTGGGCGACTGCTACGCCACTGGTGCCGGCATGGTTGGGGATTCACCCGGAGGTGGAGAACAGGGCGCCCGGTGGCTTGGCGACGTGCAGCGGCATCGAGACGAGCGACGCAGGACGACCCGCGACGGAACCCACTGCGGGAAACACACCGCGATCGCCGCCCGGGGTCCGATGAACCAGCCCAACCGTATGCCCATCCCCGGCCTGAAGCCCAAGGACCTGGTCGGAATCCCCTGGCGCGTCGCCTTTGCCCTCCAGCGCGATGGGTGGTGGATCCGCCAGGACAACATCTGGGCGAAGCGCAACCCGATGCCAGAGAGCGTCCGGGACCGCACCACGCGCGCGCACGAGTACGTCTTCCATCTCTCGCGCTCGGAGAACTACTTCTACGACGCCGTCGCCATCGAAGAGCCCCAGAGCGAGGCCGAGCGCACCTATAGGCTCCGGCAGCAAGCTCGCGGCGTCGAGACGGTCTACAAGCTACGCAAGGACGCGGAGGGCGCCAGGGCACCGGGGAACGCCTCGCAGGGTGCGAAAGGCTGCGCCCGCAGCGCGGAAGCCCGACAGCTCCTCGCCCTCAAGGGCACGCGGAATAGGCGCAGCGTCTGGTCGATCGCGACGCAGGCCTGTAAGGAGGCGCACTTCGCAACCTTCCCGGAGGACCTGGTCGAGCCCTGCATCCTGGCCGGGACCTCCGACAAGGGCTGCTGCGCGACGTGCGGCACTCCGTTAGTCCGCCGGCTGAAGGTCACCTACGAGAAGACCCGGCCGGGTGGCTGCCATGGCCCGAAGACGAAGGGCCGCCAACACGTCCCCTGCGGATCGGCTCGCTACAACGAGCGGCTGGTGGCCAGGCGTGAGACGGTCTCCTGGCAGAAGTCCTGCGACTGCGAGCTCTGGAGCGGCACCGTGCCGGCCATCGTCTTGGACCCGTTCATGGGCGCGGGGACGACTGCCCTCGTCGCGCTGAAGCGCGGCCGCCGCTTCATCGGCATCGACATCAACGCCGAGTACGCAGAGATCGCTCGGCGGCGCATCGCGCCGTTCATGCCGGCGCCGGCGGGGGTGGCCCAGTGATCTTCCCACTCATCACGTTCGACCTGATCCCCAACGAGGTTGCCGACGAGCGGCTTAAAGAATGGGGCCATTGGCTCGGGGGCTGCAACCGGCCGTTCGGGCGCCAATCCTTCGGACTGTCGATCGAGGGCGACGTCCTCTCAGTGGCGGTCAGCGCGTCCACGGTCAACGCAACCTGCGGCGGGGTCCCCCGGCAGGAATGCGTCGAGTTGGCCAGGCTCTGCTCTGCGCCGGCGCACCGAGATCTAACGCGCCCTGCCCTTCGCCTTTGGCGCAAGATCGCGCCCGTCGCGTGGACCCGCAAGTACTGGCCGGTCCGCGCCCTGGTCTCCTACTCCAACGCGATCCGCCACAAGGGCGACATCTACCGGTTCGACGGCTGGAAGAAGGTGGCCGACGTACGCGGCTCGACGGGCGGGGGCAACTGGACTCAAAAGAAAACCATGGAGCCAAAGGCGGTCTGGGTCTTCGACCTCCGGGGCGCTGCATGAACAAGAGTTTTTTGGGCAGTAACAGGAGCCGGGGGACCTGGCTGGGTGAGGGTGGAACGAGCGTGTGACCGGGAGGGGAGGCCCCAACGAGGGGCTTCCCCGAAAATTTGGGAGAGAGGAGAGGGGGCAGGTTCGTGGGTGAGATGCCGGAGGCGGTTCGGAAGATGATGCCGACGATCAAGTACCTGGCCAAGAAGGTGAGCGCGCGCGGCGCCGCGAGCATCGAGGATCTGATCCAGGTGGGGGCCATGGCCGCGATCGACGCCCTCAATCGATTCGATCCGAAGAAGGGCCGCGTCTGGAACTTCCTTCGTCAGCGCGCCCACGGCGCCATGATCGACGAGCTGAGGAACCTGGACCACATCTCCAGGATCTACCGGATCCGGGGACACATCAACGGCCGGCCGCTCCCCGAGACGCTGTCGCTCCAGACCTCGCCGATGGAGCTTGTTCCTCGGGTGTTGCCCGACAAGCGGGGCGAGTCCCCGACGCAGCGGTCCACGGTCCACGACTTCTGGACTGACGTCCGGGGCCACCTGAACGCCCGCGAGGCCCGAGCGCTGGTCCTCTACTACGCCGGCGACATGACGCTGAAGGCCGTGGCAGCCGCCATGGGCATCAGCGAATCGCGCGCCTGCCAAATCGTCGGCGGCGCAGTCCGCCGTCTACGGAAAACCTTCGCCAACCGCATCAGGAGGAACGCGTGAACACCCTCGAGGCCGACGAGGTCGCGCTGCTCGGCAAGGAGCGCCGCTGGGGCTTCTGGAACCGTCGCGACATCACCGACGGGAAGACCGTCTACATGCGGCGGATCTCCCTGGTGACCACGCCGTGGTTCAGCATCAAGCTCCACCGGATCTATCGCCCCGACGGCCAGCGGGAGCTGCACGACCATCCCTGGAGCTTCTTCTCCATCGTGCTCCGCGGCTGGTACGAGGAGGACGTCCCGCACCGGTGCAACTACGGGGATTGTTTCTTCGAGCTGTGCCCGACCAGGCGGAAGGTCCGCTGGTGGAACTGGAAGCGCGCCGAGGACCGCCACAGCATCCGCTTCGTCAGCCGCACGCCGGTGTGGACGCTGGTGTTCTGCGCCCCCGCGCGCCGCGTGTGGGGGTTCTGGACCGACAGCGGCACGAAGTTCATCCCATGGAACCAGTACGAGAAGCTGAACGATGCCTAACATGAAAGCGCTCACGCTCTACCAGCCGCAAGCCGCGCTGGTCGTCTTCGGCGACAAGGACCTGGAGAACCGGAAGTGGTTCCCGCCTAAGGCCCTGGTCGGCGAGCGGATCGCCATCCATGCGGCCAACCACTGGGACAAGGAATTCGCCGCCAAGTATCCCGTCGAGGTAGCCGCGCTCAAGGAGAGCGCCGAGGTCCGCGGCGCCATCATCGGGACGGTGATCATCGACTTCGCCGTGGACACCGCGGCGGGCCTCTCGGGCGCGCTCCGGAAATACTGGGCCGGCCCGGTGGGCTGGATCCTCCGGAGCAAGATCGGCGTCGTCCCCATTTACTGCCGGGGCTACCAGAAGCTCTGGAACGTCCCGCACGAGATTCGCCGGCAGATTTACACGGGGGACGAGGAATGAGCATCCTCACCATTTCCCAGAAGAGCTTCATCGTCGTCTCGGGCGAGCTCGGCACCGCATGGTTCTCTCCCGATAAGGCCTTCCGGTACCGCCTGGTGCGGCCGCTGTCGGACCTCCCGCGCACGATGGTGTCGATCGGACAGAACCCCTCGAAGGCGGACCATGAGACGAACGACATGACCATCACGAAGGACATGGAGTTCGCCCGGCGGGCCGGCTGCGGCAAGCTGGTGAAGATCAACCTCGGCGCCTTCATCACAACGGACCCCCACATTTTGCGGACGGTCCCTGATCCGATCGGCCAACTCAACCGGCAGTTTATCGCCGAGGCGGCCATGGAGGCGGACGTCCTGGTCGCGGCCTGGGGCGCCATGCCCAACGAGCTATGGGCCCGCTTCCGGCCGAGCGTGGAGCTGATCAAGACCTTCAACGGCGTGCAGTGCTTCGGCAAGACGAAGAACGGCGCGCCGCGGCACACCTCGCGCATCGGGTACCGGACCCAGCTCGAAGACTGGAGGCGCTCATGATGACGATCAACCCCGGGGTCTGCAGAGGCTGCGGGGCCGCCATCCTCTGGATCAAGAACGAGAAGGGCAAGGCCGAGCCGTTCGACGCCGCGGTCCGCCGCGTCCTCCATGTCGAGAGCGACCCGCAGCCGGGCGGCGCGAAGTTCGGCGTCGGTCACGCCGGAGAACCCTGGGCCAGCCCCGCCGGCGAATGGGAGCTCGACACCGCCCACCTTCCCCATTTCATCACCTGCCCCAAACGCGACCAGTTCAAGAAAACCAAGGAGACCACCACATGAACAAATTCGGAGAAGTGATCCGCGCGCTGCGCCTGGCCGACAAACTCGACGGCCAGGACCTCGCCAAGAAGGTCCGGATCCCGCGCGGTTACCTTTCATCGATCGAGCTGGGGAAGGCGAATCCTCCGTCCCTCAAGATCCTGAAGCGCATGCAGAGGGCGTTCGATCACCGCGGGATCCAGCTGGCCGACCTGGTCGAGCTGGCCTGGGCGGACAAGTCGCCCGAGCTGATCCACGACCGGGTCATGCACAAGATCCGGGACAACCCCCTCTTCAAGGTGAAGCTCGTCCCCCAGGAGATCCAAGTCCCCTTCGCCGCCGGCGAGAAGGAGGCGGTGTAGGCCATGAGCGACTGGTACGAAGCGAACAAGGCGGTGGCGGCCGAGCGCCGCGATCGCCTGGAAGGCCCGCGCATGAACAGCACCCGCCATCAGCTGATGCGCCTGGGGTGCCGCGTCTCGCAGGGCCCGGACCGCAAGAGCTTCACCGTGGTCTTCCCGAATGGGAAGCGCTTCAACTTCTGGCCCTACAGCGGCTGGTTCGCGGGCAAGCCGAGCGGCCGCGGGTTCAACGAACTTCTGAAAGCCGGGGGATGTTCCCCTGGCCAGCGATAGACGGCGGAACGAGAAAGGAGAAACAGGCATGGCCAAGGACCAGGCCGAGCTCCCGGGCGTGCGCCCGGAGCACATCAAGCGCCTCGAGGAGATCGAAGCGGAGATCAAGGCGAACGAGGGGAAGGTGTCCAGACTCCGGTCGAAGAACCGCGAGCTGTCGGACGAGGCCGTCGGCCTCTGGAAGAGCCACAAGCTGAAGTCGACCCGCATCGTGGACGACCAGGAGTGGTACGTCGACGAGCCGCGCGCGAAGTACAAGCACCGCAAGTTCAAGGACTCCAAGGAGGAGGCCGGCGCGGCGCCCGCCGACAAGAGCCAGAAGGAAAAGGAAAAGGCGACGGCGTGACGGTTCGTTACCCCCGTCACATCCTGGGGATCGACCCCGGCACCACGTCGCTGGGTTGGTTGCTGCTTGAGGTCCCGAAGTCTCAGAGCTTCAAGGCTCTGGACTTCGGGACCATCCAACCCCCACGCGGCGACTGCCTGCGCTACCGCTTCGCCTACGAGCTGGAGCAGCTCGCGCCCGTCATCGCGAGGGCCAAGGAGCTCTGGGCGGAGTGCGTCGTCGAGCGTCCCTTCGTGAACAAGAACCACATGGCGACGCTCGCCATCGCGGGGTCTCGCGCGATCGCGCTGGCCATGATCGGCCAGGTGGGGCTCCGCTTCACCGAGTACTCCCCGCAGAGCTGGAAGCAGATCACGGGCAGCGGCTCAGCCGACGCGCCCAGGTACACCTACGTCGTTCAGCAGCTGCTCAGGCTGCGCGACACCCTGCCCTATGACGTCGGCGCCGCCGGCGGGCTGGCGATCTACCACGGCAGCAAGGAAGAGAGAGAGGACGACTGATGGCCTACGTCGAATGGCACCAAGAGATCCGAAACCACTGGAAGACTGACGACCTCATGCGCCGACTCGGCATCCAGCGGTATGAAGCGCTGGGCATCCTCGGCGCGATCACCTCGTGGGCCATCGGGCACAGACCCGGCGGCATCATCGAACGGAAGCTCATCCAGGTCGCGGTTGAATGGAAGAAGGAGCCCGAGCCTCTCGTTCAGGCCCTGCTCGACGCCGGATGGCTCGACGTTTTCGATGACGACCGGGTGGAGGTCCACGACTGGGAGGACATCACGCAGGGTTACCGGAAGGCCAGGAAGGACGCGACGCGAAAGAAGCGGGAGCGCGCCGAACGGGCCAGAGCGAAAGAAAAGGACTTCAAGGACAAGCCAAAAAACGGGCGCGGAACTTCCAAGGAGCGTCCGCGGACGGCTTCCAAAAAAACGCGTCCAAAGAGCGTCCATGGACGGTCCACGGAGCGGCGCTCAGAACAGAACGAACAGAACGAACAGAACGAACGAACAAGAGCAGGTCAACCACCTCAAAAGTCTTACAACAACCACAATCACCCCCCCTCTTCAGGCTCTTCCAGGGGTACGCGGGGGGACGAACAGGGGGTTGTTGTTGCTGTTTCGGATCGGAAGGAGGGTGAACACCCCCATTCACCACCACCCGCCCACGCCGAAGCCCCCAAGGAGCGCCTGCAAAAACAGGCATCCATCAGGCTGAGCACCCCCATCCTCGAGGCCATCGGAGTCGACGGAGGGGTCGCCGAGCAGCTCGCCAGAGCCTATCCAGCCGTGCGGATCCTACACGTCGCGGAGCACGCCAAGAAGCAGGAGAACCCTGGCGGGTTCGCGCGCAAGGCCCTCGAGCTGGGGTGGACCGTGCCCGACTCGAACGGGACTGGCCTCGCGAATTTACTGGCGGCCCTCGAGGAGGAGGTAACGGCGAACGAGCGGGCCTGGGATCGGATGGGCCGGTCGCCGTCCGGGCGCGAAGCCCCCGACTATCCGCAGCGGCGTGAGGGCGAGGACGAGCGGGCCTACACCACGCGCGTGAACGATTGGCTGAAGTCGAAGAAGACCGGAGGACAGCAGTGATTTACCTGATGGCGGGCCTGGTGATCGGAGTACTCGGGTTGTTCTTCGCGCTCACGATGCTGGCGGGCGACGTGAACGAGCTGAAGACCAGGGTCGCGTCCCTGGAGCGCGTGGCGGTGCTGCAGCAGAAATACAACGACCAGATCGACAGCGACGTCACGCGCCTCGAGAACCGGACGCGGGAGATGGTGCGATGAGGCGCAGGAAGTCGAAGGCTCCGTCGCCATCGCCGCAGGTCCTGAACCCCCTGCGCGGCTGCAAGTACTGCGGCGGCACGGGCTGGGTCCAGACGCTACACGGCCAGATCATCCAGCGCAACATCCCCGGCCTGAAGGACACCCTGGAGGGGCGGCCGCGGGTGGAGCGCTGCAGCTGCACGAAACCTGAGCGGAGACAGGAGGTCGCGCCCGAGCCCGCGCCGGCGGGACTCGACCAGGCGCAGAGAGCGGCCGGCGAGAAGGAGGAGGCGTAAGGTGGCGGACAAGACGGCGGAGCTCCTGATGGGAGCGAGCAACCCGAATCTTCCCGACGAGGATGTCGTCCGGAGGGAAGTGATCGAGCAGCTGCGGCGCGAAGTTGTCGAGCTTCAGGAAGAGAATGCCGAGCTGCGCTGCGCGAGCCGGCTGCTCAACGATCGGCTGCTGAAGCAGGCGATGGAGATCGACCGCGTGAAGAACGAGCGCGACGGCCTCGACCAGCTGGTCCGGCGGGCCCGGCTGATCGTGAAGACGTCCCACCTGCACGATCACAAGACCCATCGGAAGTACTTCAACCCGCTCACCATGGCAACGCCCGCATGCATCACGTGCCGCGTGCTCGTGTCGATGGAAAGGAGCGTGTCGTGAGTCGGATCGAAATCGGCCGTGCCGGCGGGAAGCCCGCCTACCTGGACCTGAAGATCTTGCTCCGCACCCGCGCCCTCGTCGCAGCCAATTCGGGCGGCGGAAAGTCCTGGCTCCTGCGGCGCCTGGCCGAGCAGCTCTTCGGCAAGGTGCCCGTGTGGATCATCGACCCGGAGGGCGAGTTCGCCACCCTGCGCGAGAAGTTCGGCTTCGTCCTCGTGGGCAAGGGCGGAGAGACGCCGGCGGATCCGCGCACGGCACCGCTCGTGGCGCACAAGCTCCGGGAGCTGCAGGCCTCCGCAGTCTTCGACCTGTACGACCTCAAGCCGCCGACCCGCCACGCCTGGGTCCGCGCCTTCCTCGAGGCCCTGATGAACCTGCCCAAGTCCCTCTGGAAGCCGCTCGTCGTAATGCTCGACGAGGCGCATGTCTTCGGCCCCGAGAAAGGGATGGGCGAGAGCGAGGCCTACGGCGCCGTGCAAGACGTCGCCACGCGCGGGCGCAAGCGCGGGATCTGCCTCATCGCCTACACGCAGCGCCAGGCCAAGATTTCCAAGACCATCACGGCCGAGCTCCTCAACCGCCTGGTCGGGATGACGCGGGAGGGCGTGGACATCGACCGGGCCGTCGAGGTCCTGTCCGTGGCGCGCGACGAGCGGGACGAGTTCCGCGTCGATGTCAAGAAGCGAAAGCCCGGGGAGTTCTACGGGCTGGGCCCCGCGATCGGCGATGACAGGATCCTGCTCACCGTCGGGCCCGTCGAGACCACCCATCCCGAAGTCGGCTCGGAGATCTCCGATGTCCCTCCGCCGGCGCCGGAGAAGATCCGAGCGCTGTTGCCCAAGCTGGCCGACCTGCCCAAGGAGGCCGAGGAGAAGGCCCGCAACGAGGCGGACCTGCGCGCGGAGATCCGCTCCCTCAAGGCCCAGCTCGCGGCCAGACCGAAGGAGCCGACCGCCGCACCGCCCCCCGCGCACAAGATCAAGCCGGTCGAGGTCAAGGTCCTGAGGGAGGGAGAGCTGGGACGCCTGGCGCAGATCTGCGACCAGGCACGCAAGGCGGCGGACTATCTCACCGTCGCCACGCGCAAGATCGACGAGGCCACGGAGCGGCTCGGACGAGGCGAGCGCAGCGTCCACGTCGCGGTGGAGAGCGCTCGGGATCGGCAGCGCCTCCAGCTCGTACAGACGTCTGCACCCGTGAAACGGGTTGAGCCCGCTCTGCAACACTTCACCGTCCCAGTGAAACGAATCGAGCCTGTTCTGAAACACGGAGACGTCGATGTGAGGGATACGACCGTCTCCCGGCCGCAGCTCAAGATCCTCCAAGCGATCGCGATGTTTGAGGCGCTGGGCTTCAGCGAGGTACCGCGGACGTGGGTCGCTCCCCTCGCCGACACCACCTGGAAGTCGAGCGGCTTCGAGAAGAACGTCTCGACTCTGAAGACGGGCGGATACCTGGACGTCGGCAGTCCCGGAACCCTGCGGATCCTCCCGCCGGGACGTGGCGAGGTGGGCAACCAGCTGGCCCCGACCCACGAGCTGCTCCTCCAGAAATGCGCCGCGGCGATCTCCACGCCCCAGGGGGCGATTCTGAATACGCTGGTCCAGATCTTCCCCATGGACCTGGACCGCGACGAGATCGCAAGCCGGTCCGGCACCACCCCCACGTCGAGCGGCTTCGAGAAGAACATGAGCACGGTCAAGACCGCGGGAATGATCGAGATCACCGGGAAGGGCCGGGCTCGCGCCGCGGCCTGGTTGTTCCCTGATCGGGAAAGGAGCTGACGATGGCGGCTAAGTTCATCTGCGATGGCTGCGGGAAGGAAGCGCCGGCCGAGTACGTGAAGCGCGGCGGCTCGGGCTGGTTCAAACCAGCCTCCTGGTTCCAGCGCCAGGACGACGACGGGCCGCAGGACGCGTGCTCGCGCGAGTGCATCGAGAAGATCGCCAAGGAGTCGGGCAAGACCGGCGTGGTCCTGCCCTTCTGAACGACGAACGAGAGGTGCGACATGCCTAGCCTGGACATCAAACTGAACGGCGACGGCGCCTGGGAGGACCTGGCCATCTGCCCGCCTGACAAGATCTACCGCACGCAGAGCGCGAAGCTCCTCGCCCTCGAGGGCGGCATGGAGAGCGGCCTTCCGGCGGTGATGCTCCGCATCGACCTGCCCGACGGCAAGGTCGCGATCTACGAGACGTCGGCCGCACAGTTCCTCATGGCCGCGCAGGCGATCCGTGGCCGCTTCCCGGAGCTCGAGGTCGAGGTGCCGCGGCGGCCGCAGCAGCACAGCGCGCCGAGCGCGACTCCGGCCGGCTCCCTGGTCGGGAAGAAGAACGTGTACATCTGCGTCAGCTGCGAGCGCGGAGTGGTCACCGTGGACCGCGAGGACGGCGTGACGCCGATGCTGATCCCCTGCCAGTTCGGGTGCAAAGCGGTCATGCACTCCCAGTTCTACCGGGTCCAACAGGACCTCCCGGCCACCCACGAGTGGTACCGCCCGACCGAGGAGGAACTGCGCGACGCGTCGCCCGCGATGCGAGACCACGTGAGCCGCGGAGGCCTCGACATCAGGAAGATCGGCGGATGAGGACCATCAACGTCGTCGCGGACGTGGGCCAGATCGTGCGCCTCGAGCTCGCCAAGGACCTGGAGGCGATCGTGACGGCCATCACCATCCGCGAGGAAGGCATTGCCTACGAGCTGACCTGGCTCGCCGCCGGCGAAGTGCAGTCCGCGTGGCTGCCGGCGAGCGCCATCCATCGTGACCGCGAACCCCAGCAGATCGGCTTTTCGAGGACCACGTGAAATGCATCGGACGACACGACCGACGCGACGAGGACCTCGACTGGGAGGACGAGGGCAACGACCCGCCCGGGGATCCCGAGGCGGAGTACTTCCGCGAGTGCTCCTTCTGCGGCGCCACGGTGTGGCTCTGCGGGGACTGCCGGGATCGGATCTTCCTCTGCTCCCGGTGCTTCAACGCCCAGAAGACCTGGGGCAAGGACGAGGCCAGGCGCATCGGGCGCCGGCGAGAACGAAAGCGCGAATGGCAGCGGCGGGCCCGGCGTAGGGTCCCGCGCGATAGATCGCAGCTGGAACTGTTTGAGGAGAGATGGGTATGAACGACGTCGACGTCCAGGCCATGAAACAGATCGAGCAGTCGCCCGTGACGACCGCCCCGCCGGTGAAGGCCAACGAGGAGACGAAGAAGATCGAGGCGCCTCCCGCCAAGCCCAAGAAGGAGGAGCCCCTTCCCCCGGATCTCCCCGAGGACGTGAAGCGGCCGCAGAAGCTCATCGAGGCCATCCACATGCGCCGCGAGATGCGCGCCCGGTTCGTTTCCGAGAAGCTCCGCCGCGGCGTGGAGATCGAGAACGAGCTACGGCAGGCGGAGAAGGACCGCAACGCCCGCCTCGATGCCGTCGAGGCCCATGCCAAGGTGCAGCTGGACGCGATCGCGGCGGCCTACCAGGACCTGGGCCGCGAGCGGAAGGCCGAGCTCGATGCACGTGATACCCAGATCGAGAAGGTAGATCTCTCCCTCGAGCAGCTGTGCAAGCAGCTCGAAGCCGAGCTGGCCAAGCTGACCGGGCGGAAGGTGTCGGCGTGACGGAGCCGATCAGCGAAGAGGCACTGGTCGAAATCGAGTCCGTCGCGCGCCGAGCGCAGCGGACTCCGACGAACGGCGATGGGACGTTTGCCAGGATCGCGGTGGACAACGTTCCGCGGCTGGTCGAAGAGATTCGCCGACTGCGGAAGTGCCAGCAAGAAGACTGGTGCCCTGGCGTCCCTGTCGCCTGCCAGAAGCACGTCGACCAGCTCGGCATGGACGTCTTCTCAGCGAACGTCGAGCTGGATAATCTGCGCAAGCAACTGGCCGACGAGAAGGCGAAGGCCCTTCTCTACGACAAGACCTTGCATCGCACGCTCGGGTCGCTCCACGTCATCAACGCCCGCGCCGGGAACATCGTCCGGTGGATCAAGGACCCGAACCTGAAGGCCGAAGTTGAGGCGCAGGCCATCGTCGATGAGCGGGGTAAGGCCCACGAGTGCATCGTGGAGGCAGTCACCCCGAAGCCCGTCCCCATGTGCAAGCCCGACGCCCTGCACGACATCTTCCCGGAGTCCAGCGGGGAGGGCAACCCGTCATGAAGACCAAGTTCCACGACTTCGGGAGCGGCTGTCCGAAGTGCCGCGCGGCCGCCGGCGTGCGTAGCCACTGCCTCGGCTGCAAGGCCCTGAAGGACGGCTCCGACCATCACCACTGCGCCTGCACGTCCTGCGGCTTCGCCTGGGTGGAGAAGCCCGCCGACGCCATGAAAGCAACGAAAGGGGGAAAGAAGCGATGAACACCATCCCGGCACCGAAGATCGAGACCGTCGAGATCACGCGCCTCAAGCCGTGGGGAAAGAACCCGCGCAAGAACCATGCGGTCGACGCCATCGCGCGGTCGATCGAGGCCCTCGGGTACCTCGCGCCCATCATCGTCCAGGCGGGGACGTACCGGATCCTGGCGGGCCACGGCCGCCTCGAGGCGCTGCAGCGCCTGGGCGTGCAGCAGGTCCCGGTCATCGTGGCCGAGATCTCCGACGAGAAGGCGGACCTCTACACGATCGCCGACAACAAGCTGACCGAGGCGGCTTCGTGGGACGAGAACCTCCTGCGCGCGCTGGTCGGCGAGCTCAAGGGACTGGACGTCGACCTGACCGTGACGGGCTTCAGCGAAGGCGAGCTGAAGGAGATCGAGGGGCTCACTATCGACGACCCGGCCCTGGACGCCGAGGACGCCCTGGTCGAACCGGAGGCCTCCGCGATCACCCAGCCTGGGGACCTCTGGAGGCTCGGCGTCCACCGCGTGGCATGCGGGGACTCCACCACCGAGATCGCCTACCGTAAGCTGCTGGGCGGTGAGCACGCCGATCTGGTCTTCACGGACCCGCCATACGGCGTGGACTACAAGGCGAAGAAGTTCGACCTGATCAAGAACGACGAGCTGAAGGGCGAGAAGCTGCTGTCGTTCCTCGCCGAGGCGTTCTCCTGGACGTCCTTCTGCGCGAAGGACGACGCTGCGTTCTACATCTGGCACGCGTCCTCCACGCGCGGGTACTTCACGAGCGCGATGGCAATGGCCGGCCTCCTCGAACGCCAGTACCTGATCTGGGTGAAGCCGTCGCTCGTCCTGGGCCACGCCGACTACCAGTGGCAGCATGAGCCCTGCTTCTACGCGGCGAAGCAGGACGGCAAGCCCCAGTTCTACGGCGCGCGCGACCAGGCTACGGTGTGGCACGTCGCGCACCGGTCGAAGAAGTACAGCTCCGCCGTCCTGGGTTCGGGCGCCGTCGTGCAGGTCGGCAAGCAGCGCCTGTACGTGAGCGAGATCGTCCCGAAGAGCCGCAAGATCCGCGAATTCCGTCTCCCGCCCGACATGGCGATGAGCTTCATGGCCGAGCCGACGGCCACGGACTGCTGGACCGTCGGACGCGACGCCGGCGCCGAGCATCCGACCCAGAAGCCCATCGAGCTGGCCCGTCGCGCGATCGAGAACAGCAGCAAGGTCGGGGAGATCGTGCTCGACCCGTTCCTCGGCAGCGGCTCGACGCTCATCGCCTCCGAGGTCACGCAACGCGTGTGCCGCGGCATCGAGCTGGCGCCGCAGTACGTGGACGTCATCGTGAAGCGCTGGCAGCTGCTCACCGGCGAGAAGGCGCAGAACCTCACGCGTCCGGAGGTGACGATTCCATGAGACCGCAATGGGGGCAGATTCTGGGAGTAGGGCTGCTGGTCGCGTTGGCGATCGGCTGCATGCTGCTCCTGTCCTGGTACCTGTAACCAACGAGGAGAATTCATGGGGATGAGAGAGGTGGTAGCTATGGCAACGGGTGAGAAAGCCAGCGACGACGACAAGGACAAGGTGGTCCCCTTCAACATCCGCGTGCCGGAAGGGAACCTCGAGGAAGCTCGCCGGCGTGCGAACTCCCGAGGCATCAGCCTCAACGCATGGATCTGCGACGCGATCGCGGACAAGCTGGAGGACACGGGCAGAATCGTCCCGTTCAGAAAACCGTGATACCAAAATGGGATGAAAGTAATCCCATTTTCATCCCAAAAGGTGCGAATCCGTCGATTGGCAGTCCTTTTTTCATGATTCATTCGCCATTATCCATGGCGCATGGACGCGAACGGCGATTCCACCCAACTCGGGAACGGCAACGGCTCTTCGAAGCCGGACCATCCCGAAATCACTCCGCTCCCGTCCGCCGCAGCGGCCCCTTCGGGGGCCCCGGTCAGCGCCTCCCCCGCGGATGCGCCGGCCGGAGCTCCCGAACCCCTCGTCGTAGTCGACGAGGACCTCCGCGATGAGAACGGCCGCATCAGGCCGGGCAAGACCCTCAACAAGAAGGGCCGCCCTCCAGGCAGCCCGAACCTGAACGCCGAGCTGCAGAAGGCCGTCAAGAAGTACAAGCTCGGCCAGAAGAGCTACCTCGAGCTGCTCCTCACGAAGTCCCTTCAGGACGTCGAGTACGCCAAGCTCGTCGTCCCGAAGATCCTGTCGAACGTCGACGTGCCGGCGCCGGCGGGTGGGGTCACCATCCACAACACCCCGCAGGCGAACGCCTCGGCCAATCACGAAACCAATGTCGAACTTGTTGCAAAACTCCTCGCCGACGCTGATGGCCGCGAGGACGCTGCTCGATTCACTGAGCGCGTCGCGGCTTGCGGCGGTTTCTCCCGGGATGCTGGGAATGTACGCAACTAGGGACTCGAAGAAGCCCTGGAGGCTGTACCGGCACATGGCCCTGTTCAACCGAGTCGCGCTCGCGATCGCCGCGGCGCTTCTGGCCGGGACGGGCTTCAACCTCATCGTCAACATCCAGGCCCAGATCGGCAAGAGCGACTTCTGGTCGAAGTACTTCCCCGCCTGGGTGATCGGCACCTTCAAGGACAAGTGCGTCGCGCTCTCGTCCTACGAGGCCTCCTTCGCGCAGGACAAGGGCCGCGCCGTTCGCGACCTGATCGAGCAGTACGGACCCGAGGTCTTCGGCGTCACGGTCCGCCAGGACAAGCGCGCGGCCGACAACTGGGAGATCCAGAACCTGCTGACCGGCGAGTTCTGCCGCGGCGGCATGGTGACGTGCGGCGTGGGCGGACCGCTCACGGGGCGCCCCGCGGACATCGGGATCATCGACGACCCGATCAAGAACAACGAGGAGGCGGCCTCTGAATCCCACCTCGAGAAGATCCACGACTGGTACCAGGCGGTCTTCTCCACGCGGTTCAAGGAGGCGGGGGTCAAGATCGTCGTCATGACGCGCTGGTCCCACAAGGACCTGGTCGCGCGCATCAAGGAGTCCGCGAAGGAGAGCGGCGAGAAGTGGGTCGAGCTCTCTCTGCCGGCCATCGCCGAAGAGGACGAGGACTTCAGCAGCAAGACCGGCCCCGACGGGCAGCTCCTCGGCCTCGACTGGACCCGCAAGAAGGGTGACGTCGTCTGCCCGGAGATGTACTCGAAGGCGACCATGGAGAAGCGCCAGAAGGTGACGCTTCCCTACTGGTGGGCCACGATGTACATGCAGCAGCCCTACCCGCGCGAGGGAGGCGAGTTCCAGAGCTCGTGGTTCCAGATCGTCGACGAGATCCCCAAGCTCACCATGTCGTGCCGCTCGTGGGACCTGGCGGCGAGCGAGGACAAGAAGAACGCCCAGACCGCCGGCATCAAGATCGGCTTCCGAGGCATCTCGGAGGACCGGGAGTACTACATCACCGATGCCAAGGCCGACTGGTGGAAGAGCGGCCCGCGCGACAAGGAGATCAAGCAGACCGCCCAGACCGATGGCAAGAGCGTGACCGTGATCCTCGAGCAGGAGCCGGGCTCGGGCGGCAAAACCCAGGCCGAGGCGATCGAGCGCAAGCTGGACGGCTGGGCCGTGAAGATCACCGTGGCCGGCAACGAGGGCTCCAAGCTCCTCCGCGCCGACCCGCTCGCCTCCGCGGCCCATGCGGGGAAGGTCTTCCTGAAGCGCGCCGATTGGAACGAGAAGTTCCTGGAGCAGGTCCGCCGCTTCCCAGGCGGGAAGCCCATCGACATGATCGACGGCGCCGCCCAGGGCTACAACTGGCTCGCCGAGCAGCCGGATCCCGAGATCATCGACCCCGAAGACATGCTCGGACCTGAAGAGGACCGCGTCTTCGGCAGCGCCCCGGAGGGGAGCGTGTTCGACGAATGAACATCCTCAGCCGCGTCGCGTCGATGGTCCAGGGCATGCTCTTCGGCCGCACACAGCTGGCCGCGGGCGACGACGACTCCGATCCGAGCGGCAGCGAGCTGCAGGGACACTTCGGAGCGCACGAGTTCCCCCCCTACGTCAAGACCATCATCGGGGAGTTCAAGCCCCACGCCGTCACGATGCCCCGCCGGATCCAGATGCGCTATTCGCCCGACGTGGCCTTCATGTCGGCGCTGGTCCGGTCCCCGATCGTGAACATGCGATGGACGATCGAGAGCCGGGATCCTCAGATCGCCGCGCTCTGCGATGCGATGATTCGGCCGGTCTACCCGGAACTGTCCCGGTCCGCGTCCCTCTCGCCCCTCTACGGCTTCCAGCTGATCCAGCCCATTTGGCAGTCGGGGCCCTTCTCGTTCGACCTCGAGGACAAGACCAAGGGCGAAACAGAGTCGGTGACCCTGCCCGTCGCCTGGGCGCCGCGGCGGATGAAGGGCATCGACCCGCGCACCATCACCCTCACCTCGGACGAGCGGACCGACGAGTTCAAGTCGGCCTCCCAGGGTCTCGAGAACGGCAAGACGCTGACCGTCGACGCCCACGAGCTCCTGCTGTGGTCCCACGCGGTCGAGGACGAATGGGGCCGGCTGCTGGGCCTGGGCATCTTGGACGCCGCTTACACGCCGTGGTACGACCAGTCCGGGCTGATCTTCCTGCGCAATACCTACTTCGAAGGCCGCGCCCACCCGACGCCGATCGGCTACGCGACCCAGGGGACGGCCACCGACAAGAAGAACGAGCCCATCGACGCGACGGAGCAGATGCGGAAGGCCCTGGCAGCGCTCAAGGCACGCTCCTACGTGGTCCTCTCCGGCAAGCGCGACGAGAAGGGCAATCGGCACAACGAGATCCAGTACCTCACCGACGACAAGCGCGGCGACATGTTCCAGCAGGCGATCGACGCGGAAGGGGTGCGAATCCTGAAGTGCGGCCTCATCCCCGGCGAGTCGTCCAGTTCCGAGCCCATGGGCTCCCGCGCGCGCGCGGAGGTCCATGAGAACCGCCTGGGCGAGATCCAGCAAGGCCGGGTGAACGAGTTCGTCTCGAAGATCCTGCAGCCCGTGGTCGACCGCGTGATCCTCCTCAACAAGGGCCAGAAAGCCCTCGAGGAATCGAAGACCTCCATCAAGGCCTGGGGACTCTCCCCCGGGAAGCAGCTGCTCTACCGCGACGTGCTCATGAAGATCATGGAGTCCGAAGCCACCCTCGAGCAGGGGGACTCGGTGCCCCTCCGCAAGCGCATCGACGCGATCGGCATGGCCGACGACCTGGAGATGCCGCTCCGGCCGCTCGACGAGGCGCAGGAGGAGTGGGACCAGGAGCGCGAGGAGCGCCAGGCGCAGGCCGACGCGATCGCGAAGGGCAAGGGCGCCGTGAAGGTCACGCCCGAGATGGAGAAGCAGGTCGAGGAAGAGCTGGCGCGCATCGGCGCGACCGACGATGACGACGTTCAGCGGATGGTCCGTCGGGAAATGGCCAAGCGCACGGGAATGAACGACGAGTAAAGCCGCGCAGGCCGGGCGGCTTGTCGCCCGCGGCGCAAGAGTGGATACGAACCGAAAGGAGAACTTCAGATGGGCCGAGTGAGAGACGCGGGCAGCAAGAGCTACGCGGCCGTCCAGATCACGGACTTCGCCAACCTCCTCGACGAGGAGACCATCACCATCGGCGACCCCGACAACGGCGGCAAGGTCTTCGAGTGGGACAACGACGCCGCGGTCACCGACGGCAACATCGCGGTCACGATCGGCGGGAGCGACGCGGTGTGCATCACCAACCTGCGCGACGCCATCAACGCGCAGATGCCCTCGCAGGTGGTGGCCTACGTCGACCCCGTCAACACGAAGACCCTGCGACTCGAGGCGGCGAACGAAGGCGCGCTCGGGAACCTCGACATCACCCACACGATGCTGGATGCGGGGAACACCGTCGCGGCGGTTGCCGACAAGTTCGCCGGCGGCGACAACGACGGCAACCGGGCCCGCGCGTCGGGCACCTACGTGGTCACGGCGCAGGACGTCACGGCGACGAACGTGATGATCCCCACGCCCTTCGCGGCGCCGGTCCTGGGCGCGCTGCGCGTGGTCAGCTCAGCCGACGTGCCCAAGTACTTCACCAGCAAGCCGACGATCTCCGGCACCCGGATCAAGATCACCGACAACGGCGCGACCGTCCTGGCCGCGGGCGACAAGGTCTACTGGGAAGTCTGGAGCGCCGAGTAACCTCGATACCCTTTTTTCACATGGGGCGGGGTTCGCCTCCAAGCGGGCCCCGCCCATAACCCGGAAGGAAGGACGCATGGCCGAGATCAAGCTGGTCGAGGATATCGACGCGCTTCTCGCCCTGGATCTTCACAATCCCGGCGACCTGGCGCGGATCAAGGATCTCCAGGAGTTCGCGGAATACGATGCCGAGAGCGAGGAAGATCACGACGGCCGCAAGGTCTTCAAGCCCACGAACCGCCTTGCGACTCAGAAGGGCCGCTGGATCCTCCAGAACGAGCGTTCGGTCTTCTACGACGGTCAGGGCCACTCATTCCAGGCCCTGGCGGTGGATCTCGAGCTCGACGCCGCGGCCGGCAGCGACGACGGTGCCGACCCCAAGTTCCTCGCGCCTATCATGGGCAACCTTCTTGGTGCGGACATCGCGGGCGAAGGCAACTACCTCGGCGGCCTGATCGGTGCGATCTCGGCCACGGGCGTCGCGAGCGACTACCCGACCGGAGGAGTCCTCGGGGTCATCATGGACGGAGTCACGGGGATCGACGGCGCGGTCGTCGCGGTCCTGGACGGCTCCGACCCCTCCGCCGTCACGCGCGCTCGAGCGATGTTCGCATGTCGCGTCCTCAACAACAACGAGGGAAGCGGTGTCGACTTCGGGCTGGATCTGTACGCCGAGCCCAGCGCCCACTTCAGCGACACCGAGACGGAGACCCCTCAGGGCCTGAACGTGGAGATCGCGGAGATCCGGCTGTCGAACGGACTCTACATCATGAGCGGCGCGGCCGACCCATCGGCGGCCGGAGGCGTCGCGGCTCCCATCGGCTCTCTGTACCTCCGGACCAACGGCGAACACTGGCGCAAGACCGGAGCCGCGGACACCCAGTGGACCGAGAACGGAGACGCATAAAACGTGGACACCGAAGCCGTCGCCATCCGCCTGAAATCTCTCGAGCTCGAGAGGGAGAAGAAGCTGAGGCTCCTCGGCATCGCAGAAGCGGCGCGCGAGGAGGCCTTCGGCAACCTGCGGGCGGTCGATGGCGCGATCGAGGACTGTCGGTACTGGCTGGGGAAATCCAAGCCGGCGCCGGCGCAACCCGAGAAGGAGACCCCTCAATGACCCCTCCCTATACGGTCGTGCCGCAGATCGTCGACCAGGCGGCCCCCGGCGCGAACACCGACATCCTCGCCGAAGACTTCACCCTGCCCCACGAAGGAGTGCAGGAGGTCACCATCAACGTCGCGGTGCAGAACGCCGGCAAGGTGAATCTGGTCATGAAGCCCGGCCCCACCCTGACGGGAGCAAAGGCCGCGGGGACCATCACGGCGATCGCCGGCGCCAGCCTGGTGGACGGCGAGCAGTTCGTGCTGGACGACGGGGTGAACGACCCCGTCACCTTCGAATTCGACGACGACGACTCGGTCACGGAGGACGACACCACCCGGCAGATCGTCATTGCCGGCACCGAGACGGCAGAGGAGATCCGGGACCTCATCGTCGAGGCGATCAACGCCGCCCCCGTCCTGGACATCACCGCGGAGGCCGACGAGGACGTCGCGGCGAAGGTCAACCTCGAGAACGACACCCCGGGCAGCATGGGCAACGTCGCGATCACGGACACCGTGGTCAACGCAGGTTTCACCCACACGGGCATGACCGGCGGCTACGGCGGCGACGTCACCATGCTCCTGGACATCAACGGAGCGGCCAACCTGGCGGCCGACGCCCTCTACTCGAAGACCTTCAAGCTGGAGTCGGGCTACGCCTACAACCTGCAGCTGACCGTGAACGGCATCATCCGGGCGCTGTCGGTGTCGGCCAGCAAATAGGAGATCCATGGGCCTCGCGCGCGACCTGCTGATCCTGCTCGCAAGCGACCGCAACCTGGCGGAGCTGGACAGGCTCTACGCCGGGATCATCGATCGCATCCTCCGAGAGCTGGCCGCTGGCGTCACGCGCGCGGGCGCGGGGCGTGCCCGGGACACGCTCATCCGGATCCGGCAGCTGGCCGCCGAGATCAACCCCCGGGTCGACAGCCAGCTCCGCGACTGGATCCGGCGGGAGCTCCCCAAGGCGTTCATCCTCGCCGACAAGGACACGGCCAACGAGGTCCGCCGGCAGCTCGCCGACGCCGCGGCCGAGAGGGTCCAGGGGATCCGCGTTGGCGACACCTTCACCGGGGCGAGCAACGCCCAGCTCAACATCCTGATCGCCACCATGATCTCGAGGATGGAGGATGTCCACCGCCAGGTCCTACAAACCGCGGGCCTGTTCGTCCGCAACACCCAGCTCCGCGCCCAGACGAACGCGGAGATCCGGGAGCACATCGTCTCGGGCATCGTTCGCGGCGCCACCGGCCGCGAGATCTCGAACGACATCGCGAAGGCAATCCTTACGGGAAAGATCTCCCCCGAAGCTGCCGAGCGCCTCCGCGCTGCAGGCCACGCCGGGGATCTCGAGCTCTACAAGCAGCTCGCCGAGGGCCAGTTCATCACCGTGGGCAAGCGGCGCTTTGAGGTCCGCGCCTACGCCAACCTGGTGGCGAAGACCATGCAGCGGGACGCCGCGGCCGTCGCCACGATCGCGCGGCTCCAGCAGTCGGGAATCAACCACATCCAGGTCAGCCCCACGATGCCGACCGAGCCCGACGTCTGCTCGCTCGTGGCCGGAAATGTGTACTACATCGGCGCCGGCGAGGACCCCCTGGGCTTCCCCGCCTACACCTCCATGCCGGGCGGGAAGCTGGGGCTTCATCCGAACTGCCGGCACGTCCCGCTCCCCTACGTGGCGGCACTCAAGAGCGAGTCCTCCACCGACGAGCTGCGCGACAACGTGTTCGCCTCTGAAAGCTTCTTCGGCGCGACGTCGGCGGAGGCCTCCAAGCGGATCCACGAGCTGGTCAAGGCCGGCGGCATCGCCGCCATCCACAAGTTCAACCCCCGCCTGTTCGGGCAGACGCCGCCCGCGCGCGGGAGAGCGAAAGGAGTCGCCGCGTGACGAAGCAAGCCATCCTCTTTCAGGGTACGAAGTTCAAGGCCGGCAACGGCAATTTCTTCCTCAAGGACGTGATCCACGAGGGACGCTTCTTCCACTCGCGCACAAAGGAGATGATCGAGTTCTCCCAGGAGCGCGTGGACAAGCACCTCCACAACCTCAACCGGTACATCGCCGCGGGCAACACGGTTCCCATGCGGGACGGCCACCGCAACAGCACGCTGGCCCGCATCGGCAAGTGGCCCGGCCCCGCGGTTCGCGACGGAAAGGACCTGGTCGTCGTGGCAGAGATGACCAGCCCCGAGGCGGCCAAGCTGGCGCGCGAGGGGACAATGGACGGCGTCTCGGTGGTCATCGAATTCGACCACACCGACACGTTCGGCAACCACTTCGACGAGGTCATCACGGCGATCGACGCCACGGACTTCCCCGTGGTCCCCGGCAAGCCCTTCGTGGCCCTGTCGCGGGATGCGGACGGCAAGGAGATCGACACCTACATCCCCAAGCACCTCGCGGGCATGTCGCCCGAGGGAAATAGACAGGAGGCAATCATGCTCAAGCAGCTGGCCCTGGCCCTCGGGCTCCCCGAGGACGCCACCGAGGAAAAGATCCTCGCCGAACTCAAGAAGCGCGAAGAGGAGCGGGTCAAGGCGCTCAGCGCCGCCAAGGCGTTCGGAGGCGCTTCGCCGGTGAAGCTCGAGGACCTGAAGGCCCACGGTTTCGAGCTCAAGGACGGCAAGGTCGTGAAGCTCGCGGCGCCCCCGCCCGCCGACGAGACGCCGCGCGAGAAGGAGTACCGCGAGCGCGCGGAGCGCCTCGAGCGGACGGCGGCTCTGTCCCGCCTCCAGGACGTCAAGGGCAAGATCGAGACGGCCTCGAAGAACATGCAGATCCCGCCGGCGCTGGTTCCGGCCTTCACCGAGCTCGCATCGATCGAGAGCGAGATCTCGGCTCTCTGCCTCTCGGCCGACGGCCAGAGCGCGCAGAAGAAGACCATCAACGCCCTGGGCCGCGTGATGGAGATCGTCAACGGCCTGCCGAAGTTCAACGCGGAGACGCTCAAGCAGCTGTCCGCGGCCGAGCAGGACGAGCAGGAGAAGATCAAGAAGGACGCCAGGAAGCGCGCCGCCGAGGTGCTCGCCCGCACCACGGGGGGCGTCGTCGACGAGGAGTAAGAACCGCCCGCGCGCGCGGCCTGTCGCTGCGGGCGCCTGAAGGAAAACAGAGACAGCAAGGAGGACCAATCGATGGGCTACAACGAACATCTCGGACACAACCAGCTCCCGGGCGTCAGCGCCTCGGTCGAGCAGACCCAGAAGGTCTACAAGTACAGCCTCGGCCACGAGGACTACGACGGCGTCCGGATCCACAAGGACACGGACGACGAGGGCAACGTGGGCAGCGAGCACAAGCTCCGTCCCGGCCTGTGCCTCGTGAAGGTCATCAACGGCGGCGCGAACGACGGCATGTACGTCGACCCCGACCACGCGGATGCGCCCGCGAACAACGACGTGACCGACGTCGTGATCCTCGACGAGTGGGTGGACCTCAAGGACAAGACCGGCACCCGGCAGAACTGCCAGGCCAAGGTCCTCGTCCACGGCCAGGTGAAGGACAGCGAGATCGAGTACAACTCCGCCGACGCCACGCGGCAGGGCGTCCTCCAGGGGAAGGCCAAGCTCATCCGCTTCGTGTAATCGAAGCGGAGCGGATGGGGCTGCCCCTGTCGGGCCCGCCCTGATATTGGGGAAAGAAAGAAGGAGACAGAGAGATGCCCAAGGACATGGAAATCTTCCGCCAGGAAGACCTGACGGAACTCGTGCAGAAGTACAAGAGCGCCGGGACCCCGCTCATGAACATGGGTCTCGTGCCCACCACCAACATCTCCGGCAAGAGCAAGCAGTGGGATGAGAAGACCGAGCTCGAGGACGTCGGCGCCTTCACGGGCGACAACGACCCGGCGAACGTCGTCGACGAGGAGCTGCTGGGCAACCGCTCGGCGAAGCTCATCACGTCCTTCGACGAGGACAGCTTCGACGGCGAGGAGCTCCTCCAGATCCGCAAGGCCGGATCCGAGGAGAAGGAGACCATCGAGAACAAGGTCGGCGAGAAGATGAACCGGATGTCGGAGATCCACGCCCGGCAGGACGAGATGATGCTGTCCCAGGGCCTCTCGACCGGCGCCTTCACCGCCAAGATCAAGAATCTCACCCATTCGGTGAGCTACGGCTTCAACGCCGCGAACCACTTCAAGATCGGCGGCGGCGGCGGGAACGGCACGATCCCGCTCTCGTGGGGCAATAGCGCGGCGAAGGTCAGCGCGGACGTCGAAGCCATCATCAAGATCCCGCGCGAGGAAGCGGGTCGGGATCTCCGCGGCGGCACCGTGCTGATGGGCCCCGGCGTCAAGACCGCCCTCTTCCAGAACGAGGAGGTGCGCGAGCTGGTCGGCGGGACCGCGGCGGCCGCCACCATGGCCGTGACCGGCGAGATCCCCGATCTCTATGGGATGCGCTGGAAGGAAGTCCTGCACTACTTCAAGCATCCGATCACGGGCGCCCGGACCTATCACATCGGCGCGGGCCGGTGCGTGTTCCTGCCGGCGTCCGATCGCAGCTGGGCCGAGTTCTGCCGCGGCACGGTCGCGGTGATGAACAGCTCCGGCCAGATGACGCTGGTGCAGGGCGCCGGCGCCTGGTCGAAGGACTTCGACAATCCTCCGAAGCGCGTGCTCTATCGGCGCTACCGCCGCCTGCTCATCATCAAGGTTTCCCGCGCCATCGCGACCGCCCAGGTTCTCCCGTAGTCCCGGAGGCCCTGAGAGAGAGGCTTGCGGGCCGGGAGGGTTCGATGCCCTCCCGGCCCACCTCATACGAGGAAACGAATGGATCTGAACGCGACAGTCGGCGATCCGGAGGCCAACTCCTACCTCACCATCGAGGAGGCCGACTCCTTCATGGACGGCTTCCTGTCGGCGGAGCTCTGGGACGCCCTTAAAAGCGAGTCGTCGGAGTCGACGGGCGACACGATCCGGAAGCGTCTGCTCATCCAGGCCACGCGCCTGGTCGACCGCTATCGCCCGCTCCCGCCCAAGGCGTTGGCCACCCAGGCTCTGGCCTGGCCGACGGTCAAGGACCCCGCAGGCGAGATCCCGCGCGACGTGAAGCTCAGTATGTGCGAGTGGATCGACGCCTACCTCCAGGGCGGGCCGCGGTTTCAGGCGCTCAAGCGGATGCAGGCCGAGGGCGTGACCTCGATGTCCCAGCTCGGGCAGTCGAGCAGCTTCGAGAAGGATCTCTCGATGCTGCCCGGCGGCGCGCGGCTGCTCCTGGACCGGAAGATCGATTCCTACGAGACGATCATCGTGGACGGCCCAGGCACCTGCCAGCCCCCGATCTTCGAGTAGCTATGTTCGGATTCGACTTCGACGAAGCGGTGACGATTCGGCGCCCCAAGAAGGGGACGCTGGGGATCGGCGGCCGCCCCGACTACGAGCAGCTGCTGAACGCCGACGACGAGTCGTCCGTGCGGGTGATGTGTCGGGTGGAGGAGAAGGGCCGCATCACCGTGGACGCTCGCCAGCGCGAAATCAAGACGGACGCCACCCTCATCTACAGCCCGGAAGGCCGTGCCACGATCCAGAACGGCGACCTGGTCGTCCGCGCCGGCAACCGCGCCTACGAGGTCGTGGGCATCGAGACCGTGAAGGATCAGTGGGGCACCGCCTTCGAGAGCCGCGTCGACCTTGTGAAGACCGCCATCCCGGTCCAGGAGGACCGCCGTGGTTAAGCCCTTCATCACGGTCGACTCCGGAAATCTTAAGGCGCAGATCGACCGCGTCAACAACTCCCTCGACCGTACCGCAGAGGTCGTCATCGCGTCGACGGAGCGGGCCATGATCGAGATTGCCGAGGACATGCTCTCGAAGGCCCAGGCGAAGATGGCCAACAATGTCCGCAGCGGCGATCTCATCGGAAGCGGGTTCGCCTTTAAGGAAGACCTCACGGGCGCGGAGATCGTCGTCAAGTGGGGCTTCAACAAGGAGTACGCCAGGATCCGGGACCAGGGCGGCGACATCTTCCCGTCGAAGGCCAAGCTTCTGGCCATCCCCCTCGACCCCATCATGACCGCGACGGGCCCTCGCTTTGCCAGCCCGCGCGAGGAGCCGAACCTCGAGCTCGTCCCGATCCTGCAATACCTCTTCCTGGCCGACAAGGACACCGGGGAATTCCACTGGCTCCTCACGCCCCACGTTCACCAGGAGGGCAGCCACTACGCCAGCAGCACCGTTCAGGAGGAGGCCCAGAACGTCGCGCCCACGGTCGCGCGACGCGTCGGGGAACTCCTGGAAAGCGGAGGCCCCAAGTGAACGATGCCATCCGCCTGGTCGGGTTCGAAGAGGGGCTGTGCGAGCGCATCGCGCAGGACTTCCGCTTCCTCTCGGACCCCTACCTGAAGGACGTGAGCCTGAAGGTGAAGCGCCACCTGTTCGCCGGCTGGATGCCGGAGCCCGAAGCCGTCCTTCGGGACATCGTCGCCGGCGAGAGGTTCGACCCGGTCCGCGAGCCCGTCATGGCGATCTTCGGTGATCAGAACTCAGGCCCCGTGCAATCCGCCAGCTATGGGGGGAAACACATCCTCCAGGGCGAGATCCTGATGCGGCTCCCCAAGCAGAACAACGTGGTCGGCGCCCTCCTGGGCGAGCTCCTCGAGTGGATCAGCGAGGGCCTACCCAACACGTCCATCGGCGCCTTCCGTGTGATCTCCGTCCGCGCTCCCAAGCTCCCCGGCAGTTTCGTCCGCTTGGCCGATGGCTCGGTGTTTGCGTCGGGCAAGCTCAACTTCCTGGCCGTCCCGACGCTCTCGTGAACTGAGGAGGATCTTCCATGGGCAACAACTTCCGTGCGCACAACCCCGACAACTATCGGGCCACGTCCAAGATGCAGGTCTGGCTCTGGCCCAAGGATTCGCTCACGCCGTCGGTCGATCGAATCTCCCTGGGCAACATCGTCTCCTTCTCCCACAACGTGGCGAACAAGACCCTCGAGCACTTCTCCAACTACCTGGGCCAGCGCGCGAAGGACCGTGAGATCATCACCGAGCGTCTCCTGACGCTCGACTTGGTGATCGACGAGCTGAGCATGCCCAATCTGAAGCTGATCCACGGCTTCGGGTTCGGCGCGGCCACCTCCACCACGAAGGACAAGTTCTTCGACCGCACCGAGAAGAACCCGGGCGCCGGCGGGCTGATCAGCCTCGGGAAGTCCAACATCAAGAACGTGATCGTTCGCAGCGTCTCGCTGGACGACGATGTCACCTACGTGCTCGACACCCTGGACACGGACACCACCGAGGACACGGCCAACAACGACTTCAACAACGTGACGAGCCCGCTCACCGTCGTGGGCGCGGTCTCCGGCTATGCCGGCATCACGTTCGCGGTGGGCCAGTACCTCAAGATCGGGAACGAGATCCTCAAGGTAACGGCCATCGACGGCGACGACGTGACCTTTGCGCGCGGGCAGCTCGGAACGACGACCGCGGTCCACGCGAACGCCGTCAGCATCTTTCAGGGCTCCGGCGGCGACTACCTCACCGACCTGGTGAACGGCAAGGTGAGCCCGGTCCTGGGCGGCGACCTGATCGCCGTGGCGAGCATGCACATCTACTTCGAGCAGACCGTGAACGTCGACACGTTCGAGATGTTCCCCGGCGACACCATCGAGTGCGAGGCCCAGGTCCAGTTCGACGACGACTTCGAGGGGCCCTTCCAGGGCTGCTTCCTGAAGAACAACGGCCCCATCGATCTGGGCGACGGCTCGGACACCCGCAAGGTGTCCCTGACCCTCGAGATCACGATCGACGCGGACGGCACGTTCGGAAACTACGCGAAGGAGACTGCGTAAGGCATTTCTTTTCGGAGGTGGCGAATGGCGGACGGAACGAACGGGGCGGCGGCCCCGCAGGTCTTCGAGCGATCGCGGCTCATCAAACTCCCCGTCTGTGGAAAGACGGTCGAGGTCCGGCGGTGGGCCTTCACACGCATGGCGATGGTCAATCGATTCCTCAACGAGACCATGGAGTCGCTCCCGGAGGACTTCAAGACGGCTCTCGATATTTTCTATCGGGAAGCGCCGGCGAAGTTGCTGGAGGTCGCCAAGTTTTCTCTTCTGGAAGGCGATCGTCCGATGCTCGACGAGGAGTGGTTCGATCACCTCGACGTGCTGGCGATCATCGATGCCGCCTTCACCCTCAACAATGCGGGGGGCGGTATGGGAAAAATGAACGGCCTCGCGGGGAGGTTCCTGGTGGAGAAGGCGGCGATCCAACTGGGGACGAGCGAGGCCAGCCCCCAAGCCGTGAAGTAATCCCGATCGAGGAGGCCTGGGCCCGCCTGTGCGCGGCCAAACTGGCGACCCTGTCGGAGCTCATGGACCCCGACGGCCCTTGGACTGTGGAGATGGTGGAAAAGATGCTCGGCCAGGCGATCGTCACCGAAACAAAGTGGAAAATGGCGGCCCACGAAGCCGTCCTTTCCGGTATCGGTGCGGCCTTCCAAAGCGAAGCCGGCGCGGGGTATGTGGCCGCGCTGCAGAAGGTGATCGACCAGGTCAAGGGCGATTCCGCTCCGCGGACGGTACCGGGGGAGTTCCCTCTCGAGAAGGTCCAGGACCTGCGGAGAGCTCTCCGGGGCGGGAAGCCGAAGGTGAGGAAGTGAAGGTCCTACTTCTTCTCGCGATTGGCCTTGGCCTCGGCCTCCACCTTCTTGCAGGCGTCGCGGTTGACGCAAGCCTCGCTCAAGGGGTGGTACCTCGGATCGAGGCCTCGCTCGACCGTGTGGACTTCTACCATGATCTCCATCTTCCTGCATCGGTCGGCGAAATCGCAGCTCGAGAACAGTGGGTGCTTGTAAGCCCTCGGGTGGACGTCGATCCGCTGCAGGCGGTTGCTTTCGGTGAGAAGCGCCTTGATCTCCTCGAGCTGCTTCGAGTCGTCCCTCGGTGCGGTCGCGCCGACCACGAGGAACGCCATCAGAGCCACCGCTACGAGCCATCCCAGCTTTGCCATTCGCCACCTCCTCATCGTGGGATTGAAGTATACCCCGTTTTGAACAGGGAACCGGATGCCTCCTGAGATCTCCGGTGGCGCCGTCCTGATCGAGCTGAAGGCTCAGTACCAGGACCTGAAGAAGAACGTCGCGGCTGCCAAGGCCGAGGTTTCGGGCTTCGGCGCCGGCGTCGACGCCACGGCCAAACGCGTCCAGGCAAGCGGGCAGCAGATCTCGAGCAGCTTCGACGCGATGGACAAGAACTCCATCAAGCTGACGGCTCGTATCGCCCGCCTGACCGGGATCATGTTTGCGGCCCAGAGCGTGTTCCAGAACTTCGCCGGCAGCGACGGCTCGGGACCGCAAGGCAAGGGCGGCCGCGGCGTGGCGGCTGCTGCCACGGGACTGAGCACCTTCGCCAGCGTGGCCTTGGCCTTCCCGACTCCGGTCGGTGTCGCCCTGGGGGCGATCGCCGGGCTCACCGCGGGAATCGCGCACTTCGTCAAGACGGCCGAGAGCGGGGTCAACATCGCCGATCAGCTCCGCGCGTCCATCGAAGCCGTCGCCAAAAGGCGGCATGACTTCGCCGTCGAGAGTGGCTTCATCGGCCGCACCCAGACGGGCACGACGCGCGATCTCTCCCTGATCCAGCTCCAGCGCCAGCGGCAGGAGGACCTGCTCCGGCTCGCGATCTCCTCGCAGCAGACTCAGCGCGACAAGCTCGACGCCGGCGAGATCACGGCCGACGAGGCCCAGGAGGCAATCGATCGAGCGGAGAAGCTGATCACCCTGACCCGGGGAAGGCTCCGCGATCTCATGCTGGCGGAGGGAGTCAAGGACCGGGAGGCCCTCGCCGAAGAGAACAAGAAACTCCTCGATGGCACGGCGATCCAGCTTCAGGCCGGCCTGATCTCGCCCCTCGAGGCGGTCCAGATCGAAGCGGCGGCCGCGCGCCGGGAGCTGGACGCGCTCCTCAAGGACCCCAAGACCGACCCGACCGCCCTGGGCCTGGCGATCGACAAGTTCAAGACGAAGCAGGGGAAGGTCGAAGCCCAGCAGAGCCTGAACGAGCTTGCCTCGGGGTTCTCGAGCGCGTTCGGAAACGCGATCCGTGACGGCATCCTCAGCGGCAAGAAGCCGATGGCGATCCTCGCCGACTTCGGATCGCAGCTGTTCGGCAACTTCATCCAGAACTCCATGAAGCAGCTCCAGGAGGGGCTCGCGTCCGTCCTGGCGTCCTCCGGCCTCGGCGCCGGCGGCGCGGCCGCGATCACGGGGATCCTGGGGATTGGCGGAGCGCTCCTGTCCCGAATCGGCAACAAGTCGACCGAGAAGTTCACGGGCGTGAAGTCCATTGTCGAGTCCTCGCAGGCGGTCCGCGGCATTGTTGCGGGCCCGTCCTCCGTGGCCATCGCGCAAGTGGGCGAGGACCTCGCGCGCGTGATGGCGCCCATCCGTGAGATCCTCTCGGCCCAGCTCCTCGTCCAGGGCCGAATCGAAAGCAACACCAGGGGCGGCGGCGGCACCGCGGGAGCGGGCGGCGCCGCGTTGGTCGGAGTTCCGACCGCATAAGGAGAGAGACAGATGGCCGACCTCAGCATCGCCAAGCGCGGCGTCGTGACGATCACGAGCGCCGACGTGGGAACCTCCAAGGACATCGCCCTCGCGTCCCCGGTCAAGCCGGGGTCGAGCTTCCTGTCGGTCTCGATCAAGGACCGCCGGCGGAATGCGCTCCGCCAGCGGTTGGCGATCGCCATCACGGACGCCGACGTGGGCGGGACCAAGGACTCGGCGGCGCTGGGGACCGCGGTGGACACGACGGCCGCCGAGATCATCACGCAGATCCGGGAGAAGCGGACCGACGACCACCGCGGGGCGACGGTCGACTTCTTCAGCTCGACCGTGCTCCGTGCAACCTTCAACCCGCCGGCGGCCGGCGACACGATCAACCTCGACTGCCAGGTCATCGAGCACAAGCCCCGTCGCGGGGTGAATCTGCGGCTGATCGACGAGGACACCCTGCGCGCCGAATGGGACCTCCAGCTGGTGACGGACGAGACGATCACCATCGCCTACGACCTCCTCGACCTCGACGAGGTCGCGGGCATGCTCCTGGAGATCCAGTTCCGCAATCAGCGCATCCTGGGCGAGCTCGGCGTGAACCAGATCCAGGACGGCATCGTTCGCGACGACGTCGGCAACGTGATCGAATACCGCTCGCGGACCTTCACCACGAAGGAACTCGCGGAGGCGGCCACGGAGAACATCCCCGACGGCGATCCCCTGGAGGAGGGCGAGATGTCCCGCAGGAAGGTCATCGTGGACATCGACATCCGCAAGAACGACCGGAAGCTCCTGATCAGCACGATCGAGGACCTGATGCCGACCCCGGGCCTGACGGTCGAGGAAGAGGCGTAACCAGCGATGGACGAGCTGACGCGCGGTCTTGGGGCGAACTACGGCGAGGCGATCCTGGATCCCCTCTCGCCCTGGTGGCGCCCGGCCAGGCGCGGCGATCGCCGGCTTCGGAACGCCGTCGACGGTGACCCCGTCACCGGCGCCGGTCCGCGCATGACCCACCCCTACTACGAGGACTTGGTGTACGCCCGGATCCCCGACCGCACCATCAACCTCGGAAGCGATGGGCTCCGCCGGGCCGACACCGTCGTCACCAAGACTCTGGACGGCTCGGCGGTGACGCGGTTCGACGAGTTCGAGGACGACGTGATCTTCAGGGAGATCTGGCTCGCCGATACCCTGTCCACCCTGACCGACATGTACCGGCACTTCCATCGGTACTGGATGGACCAGCTCCCACCGGAACGCTACATCGGGTGGCAGCCCCGGCATCGGACGTGGAAGCGGTACTTCATCGAGATCCTCCGCGTCGACTGCGGGGAATCCGACACCGAGTTCCTGATCGAGGAGCTCGGCAAGCGACCCGGCATGATGCGCGTGTCCCTCTCCGTGACCTTCAAGACCATCCGCGAGTTGGCGTCGCCCTCGGGAATCCTTCTGGCGGGGGGTGCATAGATGCCGTTCCGTGGCCGCGGCTCGGTCCCCTTCCCCGATCACCGGCGGGTCCACCGCGCGGAGGATCCGCGTCTCCGGAGCCTCTCGCCGGCGCAGCGGGATCCCGTCGAGAACGGCAACCAGGTCATCAACGCCGTCGCCCTCACGCTCGCGCGAGCTGGGTCCCACCGCCGGAATCCCATCATGGCGGGCCTGGGCCTCGAGCTGTCGATTCCGCTGGCCCTGGGCGACGACCTGAAGGGAATCTACCTGTTCCAGCGCCGGGCGCGTCCTGGGGCGAACCTGAAAGCCCAGGCCACCGTCCAGGCCCCGGGGGTCTTCGGGTTCGAGCTGATGGTCGGGAGCGGGCAGACTCTGGCCGGCACGGCGCTGGCGGGCCCGGTCCGGAACTACGTCCGGATCCAGACGGCGCGCGGATCCTACGAGCGCGAGTTCTGGGCCCAGGACTACGAGGCCGACATCGTCACCCTGAACGGCGAGGCGGCCCTGGACCCCGAGACCCTGGATCCCGTCGAGATCGTCTGCGAGATCGTGGACGGCTCCAGGACCTGGCTCGACGTCCAGACCGACTTCATGGTCGGCTGGTCGGACGAGTTCAGCGTCCTCCACCGCCGCGGCGCCGAGGACGTCGAAGCCGGCTTCAAGAAGGCCTACGGTGGCGCGCAGTTCGTCTCCTTCTTCGACGCCACCCCGGGGACCGAGGGCGTCGGCATCCAGGTGAATCCGCTCGACCAAGTGGCGATCGAGACGCGCCGCACCATCCAGGTCCAGAACACGGTCGGGCTGAAGTCCATCATCGCCCGGTTCCGCTCCAAGCAGGACTCCCTCTACTTCGTGGACGTGCCCATCCTGATCCGGGTGATCGACCAGGAGGAAGTCTGCCTGGCGCCCGAGGTCATGCCGTGCGTGGACCTCTTCGTGAAGGCGGGATCCCCCACCCCGACGGGCCTGCCGTCCACGGCCTCGACTCCGATGGTGCAGGTCGTGGCCGGGCCGGGGTCGACCGTCGACCAGGACCTGCTCTTCATCACGATCCGCGGCGCCACGGTGGGCGCGACTCCCAAGATGCGGATCCGCCGCTGGTCGTTCACGCCCTCGCCGGCGGCGCTCATGGGGGCGCGGAAGGTGGCGCTCGACGACGTCGACTACCTGCCGCTCGTCCAGAGTTCCGGGACTCCCGACCTGGACGCGCCCTACGGCAGCGGGCACCGGTACACGATCGCGCTCTCGGTGGCGCAGCTCCGGAACGACAACGTCGAAAGCCTGGACGTCGTCCTCGTGGACGGCACCAAGCCCAGCATGCCCATCAGCGTCTACGGCCCCATGGCGCGCGGCCTCGGCTTCGTCTCTATCGGCGCCGGCGGCGTGGGCTCGGGCGGCGGAGTCGTCTGCGGACCTTACTAAGCCAATGAGCGAGAAATACTTCGTCTCGTGTGTCATGCCGACCTACGCGCGGCCGCGCTTCGTCGAGCAGGCGGTGAAGTATTTCCTCCGGCAGAGCTGGACGCGCGCGGAGCTCCTGATCCTCGACGACTCTCCCCAGGACCTCCGGGCCGAGATCTCGGACCACCCCCGGATCAAGCTCATCCGCCTCAAGGACCGCCTCCCCATGGGGGAGAAGCACAACCTGGGGCTCGACCAGGCCCAGGGCGACTTCATCGCCCACTGGGACGATGATGACTGGCAGTCCAACCTCCGCCTGGTCCGGCAGCTCGAAACGCTCACCCTCGAGGACGTCGACCTCTGCGGTTTCTCCATGGGGACCCTCCTGACGACGGGCAACGCCCGCTTCTGGAAGTTCGACCGGAGCTTTACGCCGCGGAAGCAGTACGTGGGAAACTCGATGGTGACTGTCGGCGTGCCGTTCATGGACGGAACCGCGATGTTCCGCCGCGGCATCGTGGGGGCCACGCGGTACCCGACCATCCAGGTCAGCCAGAAGGTGCAGTTCCTCCATGACCTGTGGAAGAAGCAGGGAGCACGGATCAAGGCACTGCCGAACGCCGGGATGTACGTCTACGTGCGGCACTCGCCGAAGACCGGCGCGACCAACACGTGGCAGTACCTCCAGGACCGCCGGCTGCTCGCGATCGACAAGCCGAGCTGGTTCCCCTATGGGGACCTGGACTTCTACAGGAGGGCTGCATGAGCTCTCCGCTGGTTTCCTGCCTCCTGCCGACGGCGCGGCGCCCGGAGTGGGCCCGCCAGGTCTTCCGAATGATCGAGGAGCAGACCTACAAGAACCTGGAGCTCGTGGTCGTCAATTCCGGCGACCCGATCTCGGGGCTGCCGGCGTTCGCGCGCGAGGTGCCCGCGAGGGCGAAGGGCTTCCCCGAACAGAACGGCCAGACCATCCTCGAGGCCCGCGGCGACATCCTGGTCTTCCTGGACGACGACGACTACTACGCTCCGGACCGGGTGGCGCGGCAGATCGAGCCGATCCTGGCCGGGCGCGCCACCGTCACGGGCGTGAAGATGTACTACTACGTCGAGGTCCCCGCGATGCGGTGGTACCACCACCCGCCCGCGTCGCCGCTACCGGGTTCCCCGAAGGGCTGGTCGGTGCCCTTCTTCGAGGGCTCGGCCTGCTTCCACCGGAGCGTCCTGCGGCACTTCAGGCGCGAGCAGCTCCAGCGCATCTGGCGCACGCCGTTCGTGAACAAGCTCAAGGACGTCGGGGAGAAGCTCGAGATCATACCGAACCGGAACGCCATTGTCCGAGTGCAACACGTCGAGGGCTCGACCGGCGCACCGCAGTGCTACGCCCGCGACCTCTCCAAGTGGGTCCGGACCAAGGCCCCCGCCGAGATCCCCGCCTACGTGACGGACTTCTGGAAGCGAGGGGGTTCGGCATGAGATCGGCCCTCCTAGGATCCAGGCTGAACGAGTTCGCCGGCGCCCAGACGCGGAAGCCCCGGGCGCAGGTCCTCGTCGTCAACCCGAACCGCACCACCATGAACGCCGTCGCCAACGGCTCGAACGCTGAGCCGTGGGTGGATCTCTCCGCCTTCGTCGAGTCGGTCGCCTTGAAGTGGGTCGTGGGCTACGAGAACGGCAACGACCAGGGCGTCCCGTCGGCCCAGATCGTCTTCCACCGAGCCCCGAACCGTGGTCTCAACTTCCGCGAGGGCCTGATCCAGGACGGCGTGATCGTCCAGATCCGGGTCGGCGATGATCGCGTGAGGAAGTCCGAATGGGAGCCCGTGTTCACCGGCAAGTTCCGGGGAACGCCGGGCAACGACGCCGGCACGAGGGCTGACAAATCCGAGGGCTTCACCGCCACGGCCTACGGGCGCGAGGAGCAGTTCCTCAACCTGAAGATCGAGGCCACCGAAGCGAAACCCGCCGGGACGGACCTGGGCGAGATCGTGTTTCAGATCGCGGTGAAGATGGGACTCACGCAGGGGGAGCTCCTGATCGGCGCCCTGGGCGTCGTCACCCAGCACGAGACGAATCAGATCGCGGACGAGCTCGCGCTCTCCGCCCTCTGGCAGTGCCTCTTCCCCGCCGGCAAGAAGCCCATGTTCGACGGCCGCGGCCGCCTGGTCGCCGTCGACTTCAACCTGGACAAGCCCGCCACGCGCATCTACTCCGAGGGCGATTTCGTCATCCGGTCGCTTCGGAAGACCCCCAACGAGATCGAGGTCAAGAACTCGGTCCTCATGGTGGGCCAGAACCACAACATGACGAAGCTGCCCCAGGAGGCCCAGCAGCTGAACGAGGTCATGCCGACCGTGGGCTTCTTCGAGAAGAGCTACAGCGAGAAACATTGGTTCAGCGACGACAAGAAGCAGCGGGCCGACGACACGCGTCTCGTCACCAAAACCAAGATCATCTGGTCGAACGGACGGTGGAGCCAGATCGACGAGTTCAAGGGCCGCCTGTCGATCGACACCCACTGGCTGCAGGCGGCACGAATCATCATCTTCGTTACGTGGCTGGCTGCCCAACTCGCGGTGATCGCTATCGAGCTTCTGATCGATGAAGGCGTAAACCCCAACACGCCCATCACGACCTCGACCGGCCCGACGACGCTCGCCATCCTGAAGAGCATCCTCAGCGTCATATCCCAGGTGGCTATGGCCTTCCTGCTATGGGCCATGCAGTTCATCGGCCGCGGCCGGTACCAGATCTGGGGGAAGCCCTACGAGAACGCCTACCAGGAGCTCGAGGTCCGCGCCCAGCTTCCCGGCCTTCTCCCGGAACAGGTCCGGGAGGTGGAATACAAGAACGCCTTCATCAGCACCATGCCGGCGCTCCGCGCGGCCGCGATCGAGCGCCTGCGCCGAGAGCTGGTCAAGAATCAGGTCTACGAGATCGAGATGCTCGACGACCCCGGCCTCGAGGTCGACGACGTTTTCGAGACCTCAAACGGGGACCGGTTCTACACCCTCGCCCTCGCCCGCACGCTGCAGCGGAGCGGGCCCTCGCTGATGCAGGTGACCGCCTGGAAGGTGTTCGAGGACATGATCGGCAAAGCCCGCCGTCGGCAGGAAGCGGCAGATGCCACGGGCACGGTGGGCTATGGCCAGCTCTACGGCGAACTCTACGGGGAGGCTTTCTAATGGCCGAGACCTTCACGCCCAATCTGCGGCTCAGTAAATTCGCCCAGGGCGAGCGCCCGCCGATTCTCAGCGCTGCAAAGCTCAACGAGAACTGGACCAAGACCGACTTGTACATCACCGCATTCGGGCTCAACGTGAAAGCCAAGGGTGCGATCGGTGACGGAGATCAAGATGACACGGAGGCAATCCAGGAGGCCTTCAATTCTGGGAAGCACGTCCTCCTCTTCGACGGCACTTTCAAGGTAACCTCCAAGCTCACGCTTCCCGATTACGACATGCAGCTCATCTTCACCGCCGGATCGGTGATCGACGCATCCTCGGCCGACTTCCTCCTTTTCGAGTCCGCATACGACCGGGTCTACAAGTTCTCCGGGCAGGCCACGATCAAGGGCAGCGGAAACGTGGGCTCGAAGTTCTTCGCTGCCGAAGCTGGATCCGCCTCGGGCCCCGGGATCATCATGGAGGACTACTTCATCGTCCGCAATTTCGAGATCATGATGGACAGCCCGAACGGAACGGGCTGCTTCGCCTTCCTCCGCTCCGTCTACTGGCTGACCGCCAGCCTCACCACGGCTCTTCACGCGAGAGCGGTTCAGCCAGGGAACAGCGTGATCTTCGCGTTCCATTCGAATTTCATCTCCGAGGGCGGCGGCGAGTGGGGAACCGGCCACGGAGGATTCGAGGGCGGGATCAGCTTCGAAGCGATCGGCGAGCACGTGAACCTCTACACGAAAGGCGAGTTCGCCTTCTTCAATGTGGTGGGGGTTGACTTCGGGTACGGCTCTTTGAAGTTCATCGGAACCGAGCCCAGCCAGAGCATCGTCGGCTGCTACTTTGTGCCCACGAAGGCCGGACAGCTGAACTGGATCGACAACACGGGCGCCGCCGGCTCCGAAATGCAAATCGCGAACACTCTTTTCGTGGCCGGCGGCGACATGACGGAGGTCATCAAGACCGACAAGAGCCGTTGTCGCCTCCTGGGGGTCAACTTCCAGGGAGTCGCCGGCGCACAAAACACGTTCAAGGAAATCAATAGCGCGGACTACAACGAGCTCGTGGGCTGCGTGAATCTGGGCGACGGAGGGGGCCCCACGATTATCGGGGCGAACACTCGGATCAATGGCTCTCTGGATCGGAACGTCGTGGATTTCGGGGCCGATCCCACTGGGACCAACGATTCCGCCCCAGCATTTTCCAGAGCGATCGCGGCCTCAGGAAAGAGGATCGTTGCGGACGGAACCTTCAAAGTCAATTCCATGCTCACATTCCCGGACCGCGACGTGGACATCCAGCTGGCTCCCGGGACCACGATCGACATAGGCAACAACGTCATCACGCTGTTCAAAGTGCCGACCGGTCTGACCGAGAAGCGTCGGTATCGCGTGATTGGCGGCAAGAAGATCATCGGTGGGAACGTAGCCGGTCAAACGTTGGTCGAGCAGGCCGACTCCAATTCGAGAGGGGTGATCAATTTCGTGGACGTCGCTCTGATCTCGGACTTTCGCACGATCCTGAACCAGTCCGCCGGCGCTTTGTCCTTCGTGCAGGACAGCGTCGTGAGAGCGTTCTTCACCAGGTGCAAGATCGTTCCGCCAACCGACGGATCCGTGCTCCTGAAGACTGCCTCTGCGGCTGGAACCTACGGATACCCGGCGGCAGCGCACTTCGAAGACTGCCCCCTCTGGTCCGAGATCGCACCCGGGCAGAAGGGATGGACCTTCAGCTACGACGGCGACATCCTCTGCAAGGGCTACGTGTCGGGCACCTTCAAGGGCACCTGCAAGTGCGACGGTCTCAATACCAGCGGGCCCGTTTTCGCGCTGAACGGGGCGACCGCAGACGGCACGGATTCGCTGGAAGCTCTTGGCGTGACCTACGACTCCGGCGACGAGATCGGCAACGCCTTCCTGGACAACATCATCCTCAAATTCTCCGCTAACAGTTTCTTGATCAAAGGGCCGGGCCTGTCGAGCCGGTCGAAGCTGATTCTGAATGCGTCGACTCTGTCGGTTGTAAACCCGCGCCTCTTCTTCAGCCTGGCCGACCCAGACGTCCGCATTGACGTGCTCGCCGGCGCTGACAACTGCGAGGTCATCGGTGGGCATCTGGGAAACGCGACGACCGCGCTGATCAGAACTGCGGCCGATGGACTTCGGGTGGCGGATTGCGATCTGGACGCCACGGGGAACGTAAAGACGATTCTGGAATCCGGAGCTGCGGACGGAACTTCAATCGTCAATTGCACGGGGTTGGGCACGGGCGGTGGACCAACGATCATCGGCCCGCGCACGAAGATCAATGGGTCTCTCGAGCGGAATGTGACCGACTTCGGAGCGGATCCGACAGGTGCAGCATCCTCGATGGACGCCATCCGCGCCGCCCTGGAATCGGCCTGTCCCACCGCCGGAGACCAGGGAACGGTGGTGTTCGAAGCCGGGACCTATCTCTGGGATGAAACCCTGGAGATCGGCGACATCGAGCCCAGCTTCATCTTCAAGAAGGGCGCCAAGCTCATCCATACCGGCCTGGGGGCAAACCCTGCCATCAAGTTCCTGGACGGTCTGACCGCGGTTCGGAAGCCCCTTTTCGTCGACATGGAGTCGGAGGGAAACGATTCGGCAACCGATTCCCTCTTCGAGCTCAACGACGAAGGCTCGCTCTGCAAGCCCCTGATCATCCGACCCCAGCTGAAGGAATGGAGGACCGTGGTCGACATCGTCGGCGCGGACCTCACCTACGCGGAGCCGGTCCGCGTCAGATTCGAAGGCGGCCGCATCTTCTCGCCGAACGCCGCGAGCCCGCTGATCAAGACGCCGGACTCGGCCGGCACCTACGGCTTCGGCGCCGTCGTCGAATTCATCGGCACCTCGCTTGACGACGACCAGGGCTCGTCTCCGGGCTGGACGATCGACTTCGACGGCGATTTGATCCTTCATGACATCATCGTCCTGAGGCTGGGCGGAGATTCGGCGGTGGATGGATTCCAGCCGAGCGGGACTTCTTGGCTCGGTGGATCTTCGACGATCACACAGTACGGGGCAAACTACTGGTCCACCGACCAGGGAGACATCGGCTTCAGTGGCACCGTGATCTTCAAGGTTAGTAATGGCGGCTTCAGGGTGGTCCTGGCCAACGGTGCAAGCATCCTTGTCAACGGGGTTGCGGTCGAGATCGACATCAGCATCACCTACCCGAACGTTGTGGCCGCGATCGCGGTGGACATTCCCACGGGCATGGACTACGCGCGAATCACCGGCCTCTTCGGGGATCACGCGACGGCTGCCATCCGGACAGCTGCGACCAAGGGCAGCTTCTCGTGCCGCTTCAAATCCACCGGAGCTCACAAGACCGTTCAGGAACTGGCGGGTGCGGACTACAACGTCGCCGCAGGGTGTTCCGGACTCGCGGCCGGCGGCGGTGTGACCGTTGTAGGGGCGAACTCCCGATACGACACGACCATCGCGAATTCTGCTTAGAGGGGGACCAATGGCAAACGAAGTGAACTGCATCAAGTGTGGTGCCGAGATCCAGCCCGCAGAAGTCCAGCGTCCCAGCTATGTGGTCAAGGCGACGAACAAGAAGATCACGCCGCTCCCGAAGTGCGCCGAGTGCCGCGCGGCTTGGGAAGCGGCGGCAACGGGAGTCGAGAAGGTTCAGAACTAGCCCATGGCCAGCATCCCCTTCATCAGCCGTCGTGAGATCGAGGAGCACCGCAAGACCCGGAACGGGATCACCGCGGAGCAGCCGCGCTACGTCGTCGTCGACCAGGCCGGGAACAAGGAATGGGTCGTCGACGTCTTCCTGGGGATGGCGCGGACGGGGCAGCCGAGCATCGTCCGCGCCTGCCCGATCGCGCCCATCGCGCACGAGCTGATCACCGACGTCCGGATGCCCGTCGAGCTGGAGCGAAACAAGCAGGGCAAGTTCACGGTCATCGGCCGGGCCAAGGTGGTGCCGGCCGGCGCCCAGATGCCCGACGACTCCATCCTCAACCCGACCTACCAGGAGGTCCGACCGAACCTCGCCGAGCTGGGGCTCCTCTGGATCCAGGACGTGGACTTGACCCTCGAGAGGTGGGGCGAGAAGGCATGGGGCGCGCCCGGGAAGCCGTGGCGGCGGGTCACGATGAAGGACGCCTTCGGGGCGGAGATCATCGGCCCGGATACGGATCCGGAGGACGTCCCGCCGCTGCTCTCCCTCACTCCGACGACGTCCATCGTCACCCGGCATACGAAGCTCGCCCGAATTCCTTGGGGTTCTCGGGCATGGGGATCGTGGCCCTGGGGCGGCCACGAGCAGATCACCATCGAACTCGTTGAGGAATAGGAGAAAACCATGCCGCTCAGCCTGGAAGAGATCACCGACGGGGGCTTCGACTACCCCGAGAAGATCGAGGAGAATTTCGCCGCTATCCAGAGCTTCGTCAACTCACTCGCCCAGCAGGTCCTCGCCGCGAGCGGCGACGGCGCGAGCCTGATTCTCGACGTCTTCGACCGGCCCGGCCTGGTCGGCACGCACTCCTACGTCCTCGACCAGGACGCGTACGCTGGCGGGGCCGAGATCCTGATCGGCCGGCGGCCGGCGCCCAACATCCTCTTCGGGGAACTGAACGTCTCCGCCGCGTGGGGGACCTTCGCGGGAGAGACGCAGAAGGTCCAGCAGAACGGCGACGTCACCCTGGACGCGGCGCCCTTTCTGGCGGGGCTGCCCAAGACCATCTATGTGGGTATCGGATCGAGCGGAACAGCCCAGCTCTACGAAGACAACCTCGAGGCCGAGATCCTCTACATCTACTCGATGACCTGGAACGGGTTCAACCTCACCAACTTCAAGCGCCTCGGCCATTACCTCCCGGCCTACTCGCTCTTCCAGAGCATGGTGAAGCACGCCCAGGTCGTGCAGATCTCCGACTGGGAAACCCAGTGGACAGGGGACCTCGTGGCGGAGATGTCCCTGCCCCTCCACGGTGGACCGCTGGCGAACGAGATCGGCGTCAACCATGCCGTCGAGGTCATCGGCGGGTTCGTGGATATCCCGCGCGCGGGCGCGGGACGCTTCCATTCGCCGAGCGCCACCGAGAACACCCTCGTGCTCAAGCTGATGGCCGCCGGCGTCAAGTGGAACCTCGACCCCATCGAGATCGACGTGGCGAACTGCCCCGACCGCATCTACTTCCAGATCGACGAGGGTGCGGTGGGCGACGACCGGTTCGTCACCGACGTCGAGGACTTCCGCCTCGAGCGGGTGTCCATCGGCGCCCACGTCGTCAGCGCCCGCGGGTACACCCTCGGGCTCTTCGTGCGACCGATCCTCGGCATGCCCATCCCGAAGGACAACGACTCTGTCGACCAGGTATAGAACTCGAATTGAAGGGAGACCCTCATGGCTGCAGGAAAATGGAAGGTCTACGACAAGGCGAAAGTCCGTCTCGCGGACGGCACGTTCGACATGGACAACACGGGGCTCGGCCTCACGATGGCCCTGTTCCTGTCGACGTCGAACTGCGAGACGCTGGGCGTGGGCACGGGCGTGTACGGCGACCTCACGAACGAGCACGCCAACGGCAACGGCTACACGACCGGCGGCATCGCGCTGACCGGCGAGACCTGGACGAACTCGACCAGCACCACGACGTTCGACTGTGACGATGTCACGTGGACGGCGTCGGGGGGCTCGATCGTGGCGCGGTTCGCCGTGATCTACTGCAACGCGACGGTCAACTCGATCGTCAAGCCGCTCCTCTGCGTCTCCCTGCTCGACACCACGCCGGCGAACGTCACGGCGACGGACGGGAACACGTTCAAGGTGGCGATCAACGCGAGCGGAGTCTTCACGCTCTCCGGAGCGACTTCGGACTAGGAAAGGAGGCGACCGTGGCGATCGGCGGAATCCCCGAGGAGTTTGAACTCCACATCAAGTTCAACACCCGCACGAACGATTGCTTCGTGTCGGGGAAGCTCAAGAACAAGGAGCTGTGCTACCGGGCGCTGGAGCTGGCGAAGGACGTGCTCGATCAGCAGTACCGCAAGATGGCGCGCGAGCTGGCCCAGCAGCCCGGGATCGTTCAGGCCGACGTCGAAGGGCTGAAGCGGATGTTGAGGAACGGCGGATAAGTAGATGGCGCTGACAGGAACCGACCGAGGTCAAGGAACCCACAACACGAGCGCAACTTCCTTCGGATTTGCGCCAGGCTCCAACCTCACGGCGGCGGCCCTGGCGGTGCTCTGCGTGGCTGCCGACAACGCCCACTCTGGTGGCACGGCCATGACCATCACCGTCACCGACACCAAGAACAATACCTGGACCCGGCGGTGCTCCGCCCTGATTGATCCCGGCGCGGCGAACGCCGGTCAAGAAGGAGCCATCTTCACGACGCCCCAGGACAACGGTACTCTGACGACCGGAGACACTATCACCGTCTCTTTCGGATCTGACACTCCGACGGCAAAGACGTGGACGCTGATGGAAGTTACGGGCTCCGTCGGCGTGCCGGCATTCAAGGAGCAGAATGTCGGCACCAGTGGCACAGGCGGCACGTCGCCAACCATCACGACCACGAACAACGTCCGCAATGGACAAATGGTCATCGCTGCACTATTCCTGGAAGCAGGTACGACCGAGACGATCACCCAGGACGGCGACACCACCAACGGCAGCTGGTCGACCCAGCAGACAGCTGAGATCGGATCGACGACTTCCGGCAGCAACATCGCGTCACAGCGCAAGGTGGTCACGGCGACAGCCACTCAGACGTACAACCCTACCCTTGGGATCGCAGGCGATCTCTGCCTGGCGTACATCACAGTCGGCGAAGACATCACGGTTACAGCCGGACTTGGGCAGCCGACGGTCACCGGCTTTGCTCCGACGGTAACGGTCACAAGCAATCAGACCGTCACGCCGGCGCTCGGGCAGCCGACGCTGGCCGGCCTCGCCCCCACGGCGCAGATCTCCGATAACAAAACATCGACACCCGGGCTCGGCCAGATTGCCGTCGACGGCTTCGCGCCGACGGTCCTCGTTTCGGTTACGGCCTTCACGAGCGTCGGCCAGCCGGTGCTTACTGGATTTGCGCCTTCAGTCCAGATCTCGGACAATCAAGTTGCGACTCCGGGTCTCGGACAGCCGGTTCTTACCGGCCTCGCGCCGACCTTCCAGACTTCCGATAATCAAGCGGCGACACCAGCGCTCGGGTCCTTGGATCTGACCGGAGCCGCCCCGACGGTGCAGATCTCGGACAATCAAATGGCGGCGCCGGACGTCGGGGCCATGGCCGTCACGGGATTCAGCCCGACGATACTGATCTCCGTGACGGTGTTTTCGGACACGGGTGCGCTCGTCGTCACAGGCTTCGCGCCCACCGTAGAGATCTCCGACAATCAGGTTGCTGCCCCAGAACTCGGACAGCTGGCGCTGACGGGATTCCCTCCCGTCGTGGAGCTGCCGCTCGTTGTGAGCCCTGGGCTCGGGGATATCACATTCGCAGGGTTCTCTCCCACGATCGAGATCTCGGAAGGCTTCAGTCCTGGCACGGGCGAGCTGAGTCTGACCGGCTTCTCTCCCACCGTCGAACTTCCTGTCGTAGCGACGCCTAGCCTCGGCGCGGTGACTATCACGGGGTTCGCTCCTTCCGTCCTTATCTCGGTTACGGCAACAGCCGGCACCGGAGCTCTCAGTCTCACGGGCTTGGCACCAGCTGTCCGGATCTCGGTGACGGCAAGTCCGGATTCCGGAACAATCGATCTGCAAGGCTTCGCACCCTCCGTGGTTGTCACCAACAATGCACTCGTCGCGCCGGGGAACGGCGACGTCTTGTTGACCGGCTACGCACCAACAGTCACGGGGTCCACCTCACCTCCGGTAGAGGAAGGCGTCATTGAGCAGTTCGGTGGCGCCAGATTTGAGCCTGTAGATCTCCAAGGCTCTGAGGTATTCGTGAGGGTCAAGCAGCGACAGGAGACCAACAGCTTCCGGGTGCAACTCGCCCGAGAGGACGGAGTGCCTCTTCCCCTTAGAGGCGCAGCGGTGTCATTGCTCTGTGATGGCAAGGAGTATCCCGTTCGCTCCGTGAGAAACGGTGCGGTGACGTTCACGTGCCCGGAGGTTAGCAAACGAACTTTGATCCGGGTCGCACGGCATGGCAGGCCGTTGCTGATGGTTCCTCTTGAAAACCTGTTGCGCTAGAACTTCGACGACCGGGGGGATGGGAGAGAGAGATGCAGACCGCGGATTTGCTTCGCGCGGCCGCCCAGGCACTAGGGGTCACGACGGCCAAGCTCGACGAGGTCCTCCTGTGGCAGCGGCATCTCGCCCAGGAGCAGAAGCTCCAGGGAGAGCGCATCGCCAAGCTCGAGAAGGGGGAGGAGTGGACCGGCGAAGAGCGGCGCAACGTGCGCGAGCGGCTGAAGACCGGAGACCACACCTTCGATGCGATCAAGGAGATCGCGGTCGACGCCAAGAAGACGGCCGATAGCGCCAAGCTCATGCTGGCCGAGGTGCTCAAGCGCCGGGCCTCCGACGGCACCCGAGTCCGCTCGAAGTGGTTGGAGTTTCTCAAGCTGGCCGCGCCGTACATCTGGGCGACTCTGTCGGCGGCTGGATCCTGGATCGCAGCCAAGTTCACGTATACGGGGGGAGGACATCCCTAATGGCCACAACGCGCCTGCTTCGGCCCGACGCGGTTCTGCTCGTGGAAGATCACGAACAGACGCGGGCCACCTACAAGGAGTGGGTCGAGTCCGCGGGCTTCGTGGTCATTGAGGCATCCACCAAGGCGATGGCGCTGATGCACCTCGACCGCCTGGACCTCTCGGCGATCGTGCTCGACCTGATCCTCCCGAACGGCCACGGCCGCGAGGTCGTGGACACGCTGGTCGCCAAGCGCGACGACGTGCCAGTGGTGGTCGTGACGGGCTTCCCGGATCCGCCGGTCTTCGGCTTCCCGGTGACCTGCGTCCTTCGAAAGCCTTTCCCGCGCGGCATGCTGCTCAACGCGGTGAACGCCGCGGCCGAGACCGGCAGAAGTCTCCGATCGATTCAGCGGTCCACCAGGGTGCTCCACGAGAGGTGCAATCGTCCCCTCCCAGAGCTCCCGCCCGAAAGCCCGAAGCAAGCTCAATAGAACTTTTTTGGAGAGTGCAGGTATGGGGAAGAAAGTGGGATGGGCGCTCGTAGGGGCGCTGGTGCTGTTGTTCATGGTCTCCTTCGCCATGGGGTGCAGTCCGCCCGTGAAGGAGGAGGACAAGCAGCTGGTCGACCAGCAGGAGCAGATCGCCGATCTGCAGGACGCCGAGCTGGTCCGCATCGAGCAGGCGGTGCAGGAGGATCCGGAGCTCGCCGAGAAGGTCGCTCCCAACCTTCTGGCGATGCGACAGCGAAACAGCGACTCGCGCGAGCACGCGAAGCAACTGAAGGCGAATCTGGGGGCGCCCACAAAGCGAGTGCCCTACACGCCCGAGAGCGCGAAGAGGCTGCGCGACGATTCTGCAAAGGCCCATGAGGGAGGCTTCTGGAAAGGGCTGGGCGCCGGCGCCCTGGCCACCGGACTCCTCGTCATCGGACTGGCCCGAAAGTTCGGGAGATTCATCCCGGGCGTGGGGTCAGTGATCACGGCGTTCGACAGTACCCTCGGAGCCGTCGAGGAGTGGATGCAGGAACAGAAGGATGCTGGAAAGCCGGAGCTGGCCGCAAGCCTGGCTACAAAGCTGGGCGACAGCCACTACGAGGCCGGCGTCCAGCCCGTCGTCGAATCGGCTCTCGACAAGGTGAAGGAGAAGATGGGCTACGAGCTGAAAGCTCCGTCACCTCCTCCTCCCGCCGCTCCTGCTCCGGCGGTTTAAAACAGCGCCACCGGTCCCGCCTCCGACGGGACCTCTTCGGGCCTCTCCGCTCCGCCGGCGGGGAGGCCTTTTTATTTCCGGTCGACGAAGTGGAGCGGCCAGCGCGGCGCGTCGTCCAGTGGGATGTCGTCGAGCAGGACCTCCATCGTGTACAGTCCCGGCCGGTCGATCGAGACGAACCCCTCGATGATCGCCTTCCCCTGTCGGCCCGGCTCGGCCGCCGGAAGATGGCCAGTCGTCTCGTCGATCGTGCGGCCGTCTTCAGACACGATTCTAAAGGTGACCTGGTGCGATTGCGCCTCGCCCTCAAGTGGCGCGATCGCCAGCAGGACCGAGAGGGGAATGCCGACCCCCGGCCCGTTCCAGGGGATCTCATCCAGGTAGACGTTCATCGGCGATATCGGGGCGCCGCGGAGGTGAAGGATTCGCTCACAGGCGACGAGCCAGGTCACACGCACGCGAATGTTTCGGCGTATGTAGCAACCTGGCTTTGGCGATTCGGATATTACTTTTTGCTACTTCGCCTCGAAGCTGCCGTTCTTGAGGATCTCCCGGCCTTCCACAACGAAGGACATGTCGTCGACGAAGACGCGCCCCTGTCGGGATCCCCGATTGAAGCCGAATCTGAGCTTCGCGGCCTTCTCGGGAACAACGCCTTCAACCTCCAGCTTCGACCAGATCGGGCGGTCGATCATGGCGTGCGGCCCGGTGGAGGATAGGACCTTGTCGCCCACGTCCAGGAACGCGATGCACATCAGGTCGGCGCCCTTCTCTGTTCCATCGGTAAGGACCCAGCACGACGCCTTATACTTCTGCCCGACCGCGACAGGAATGTCATCGGTGCGGAACCAGGCCATACCGCTCGCCCCGGGATCCGCAGGCGGGATCAGCTTAATTGCAACCGTACCCGACCGGACAAACTCGGAATCGATGCCCGCGTTGCATTTCGCGTTCAGCGGGAACCAGCCCTTCGCAGGGTAGGGACCAAGGTTGGCCGAGGGCTTACCAGTCCGCTGAATCGCAAGGACCCGCTCGCGGGTCTTGTCCTTCCAGACCGGATCCGTGAGCTTCGGCCATGCCTCGCCAAAGTGAAAGAGGGCGCGCTCCCGCAGCCTGGGGCCGAGCTGCTTGTTCGGCTTCTCCAGGAGGAGCCAGAGATCCGCCACCTCGATTGAGAAGAGGGCGCTCTCCTTCGGTTCGAGATCCTTCCGCGCGACGTGGGCGAACCCGTCGTCGCCCCCCTTGGCCATGAATGGAAGACCCTCGGCCCAGTTTCCTGCCACGAAGCACAGGTGCTTCCCCAGCGCCAGGTTCGCCGCGGCGTCGTCCGGCGTCTTCTCGACCGCCAGGCGCAGCTGCTCGCCCTTCTTCTTCTCCGCCGGCGAAAGGTCCTGGGGACCGAGCAGCAGGGCGAGCGCGAGTGTCATGACCATAATGGCCTCCTGGGTTCTTGGACTATAGCACAAGTTCAACGTTTCATGGATTGCGCCTGGCGCGGGGGTGGGTCCGGCGGAGCTCGGCCTTGAGTCGGTCCTGGGCGACGTGGGTATAGATCTCGGTGCTGGCCAGCACCCCGTGACGAAGGAACTCCTGAACGGCCCGAAGATCCATCCCGCGATTCAGCAGGTGCGTCGCGGCGCTGTGCCTGAACATGTGGGGGTGCGCGGGGCCCGAGACGCCGGCGCGGGCCGCGGTGTCGTGGACCATCTTCCAGAGCGGGTAGTATGAAAGCCGCTGACCGAGCGACGAGACGAAGAGGGCCTGCTCGTGCTCCCGACCGCGAGCGGCCAGGATCTCGGTGCGCTCCGGCAGCCAGGCCCGGACCGCCTTCACCGCCTCCTCGGTGAAATGCAGCAGGCCCTCCTGCCCGCCCTTTCCCCTCACCTTCGCCGTGCCGTCGTCCAGGTTCAGCCACTCCATATTGATGCCGCGAACCTCGTCCTGCCGAGCGCCCGAAGCGTAGAGGACCTCCAAGATGGCCCGGTCGCGCGCGGTCCGACCAGCGGCAAGGATCTTCTCGACCTGAGGTTCCGTCCAGAATTCTGGGAGCGGTCGATCGACGTGGATGGGTTCGAGATCGTCAGCCGGGTTGTGATCCACCTTGCCCTCCCGTTTTAGCCAGTGGTACAGCGACGTGATGGCGACGATGCAGTCCTTGATCGTCTTCGGCTTCTTCTCCTCCTGATGCATGTGGACCATCCAGGCTTCGAGGAACCGGAAGGTCACGGTGAAGGGGTTCTGCTTGCGAAAGCTCAGATAGCGGAAGAAGGTCTTGAAGTGCCCGGTATAGACTCTGACTGTGTTAGGTTTGAAATTCCGAAGCACCGTCGCGTAGAGAATCCAGCCGCGTGTCAGATCGTCTGCCACGGCGGCGGTCTCTGTTCCGCCTGCCACTAATTCCCAGCCGCTGCCCGCTGCCCTATTTCCCCTCGCGGGCCCAACCTCTCGCCTTGTCCCCCGGGCACCCTCCTCGTTCACGCCGAATGTTTCGGCCCGGTCGCAGGGTGCCTTTCCCTTGGGGGTTTAGGCGTCGCGGAGTCTTCGGTCAGGGGAGAGGGTACCAACGCAATTTGAACAGGTCAAAGATTTTCTACGCAAAAAAATAGCACTCGCTCCAATATTTATTGACACATTTTCTAGAATTGTGCTACTAAGACTACGTGCCCCAAGCGAAGAGAGTCAACAAGAGCCCGACGGTGCCCAGCCATCCCGCATTGCGCTTGGGGCACGGCCGTCTCGGAAGAACGGTTCCACGCCGAGTGGGGCGGCTGGGTTACGACGGGCTCATGATCGGCGGAGCGGCGGCTTCAGAGTAGTTGCTAGTTTCCGACTTCACTTAGGTGGAGACGGAAACCTGAAGCCGCCGCCCCCGGAATGGGAGGCGGACGGTGGCGAACAGTAGCGGGGCGCAGGGCGCCCAGGACAAGGTCCGGTATTTCTGTCACTCCTGCGGCGGGGTGACGATCTGGCTCACGCCCAAAGAAGCCGCTGATCAGCGGCTAGAGAAGCACGACCTCGAAGCCTTTCCCCTCTCGGGCGACCCCAGGGACCAGGCTTTCCGCACCATCCAGGCCAGCCGGCCGGAGGTGGCCCTTGGGTAAGCACACGCCCGGACCTTGGAAGCTTGGAAACTCACCGCACGATGTCATCTCAACCGAGCCCGTCGAAGGCGGCGCGCACCCGATGGATGAGGAGCACGTCCAGCACTACGGCGGTTACCTCATCTGCGAATCGGCCACGACGGACAACGCCCGCCTGATCGCGGCTGCACCAGACCTCAAGGACTCCCTGAAGTGGGCGCTGGAAGCCCTCGAAGCTTCCGACCTCGCCACCTGGCCGGACTCCATCGGCTGGGACGCGGGCGCCTACAAGATCGGACTCCAGCAGGCCAAGGACGCTATCGCCAAGGCCGAGCCGCAGGCGGTGGACCGTGGCTAAGACCTCCCCCAAGCGATCCCGCGAACTTCGTGCCCGCCGCTGGGCCGCGATCTACATCCGCGAGCACATCGACACCGAGCAGAAGTTCATCAGCGACGCCCAGTACGAGATCAAGGGCCAGGACCTCCAGTCCGCGATCGCCAACGGGTTCCTGGCCGGCTGGTTGGATAGGGACGGCGAGGGCAACCCGCCGCTCCAACTCCTTGAGGCGGCGATGGCCGCGCTCGACATGATCGAGCATTGCGGCTTCGGTGGCTCCAACAGCCGCGCCGAGAAGCGCATCGAGACCAAGCTCAAGAAGGCAATCAGGGCCGCGACGACCCCTCCCGGGGCAAGCACCATTTCCCCCATTGCGGGCCCACGTACCGAACTCGTCGCGGAGTCCTCGGACGGGCCCGCCAATTCTTCGGCGGGGAGAGAGGGGGAATCGCGGTGAAGATCTACTACTGCCGCGAGTCCGAGTTCATCAAGGCCGGACAGTGGGGTCCGAAGGATCGCACCGAGCCCATCGTCGACCTGCTCGACATCCAGGTCTACAAGGACGACGGCTTCGCCTACGAGTTCCTGATCGAGGAGTGGGTCCTTTCGGGCAGGACGATCCGCCTGGGGATCTACCAGGAGTCCTTCGACGCGTTCGCCGACTGCGAAGGCCTCATCAAGTTCCTGCGCGACATGAAACCCAACAGCCTGGCCGAGGTCCAGGGCTGGCTCGACGCGAACGGCGCCCTCAACAACCTGCATTACAAGGCACCGGGCGATACCAGCCCGGATCCTCTCTCCGGAAGGGGGCGCGCTGGGGCGCCCCCGACCCCTTCCCCTCGCAAGAAAGGACGGAAGGCATGACCACCGAGACGAAGCGCCTGGAGATCCACCAGTCGCACCTGGTCAAGTTCGAGATGTGCGGGGAGGCGTACCGGCGGCAGTACGTCGAAGGCGAGAAGGACCTGGCCGGCACGGCGGCGCTGCGCGGGAGTGGCGTCCACGGCGGCGCGCAGGTCAACCACATCCAGAAGAAGAAGACCGGCGTGGACCTGCCGCGCAAGCAGATCATCGACGCAGCGGTCGCGGCCTTCGAAGCGAGGAAGGAGATGGAGGGCTTCCGTCTCACCCCCGACGAGGAGTCGATGGGCACTGGGACCGTGATGGCGCGGACCGTGCAGACGATCACGACCCTCACGGGCCTGTACGCCGACCAGGTGGCGCCCGGGATCCAGCCCGACCTGATCGAGGAAAAGATCACCGTCGAGGTCCCCGGCGCGGGCATCGATCTCGCCGGCACGATCGACCTCTCCACGACCGAGTCCAGGCTGAAGGACTTCAAGACGTCCACGCGATCGAAGAGCCAGAAGGACGCCGACGAGTCCCTACAGCTCAGCCTGTACGACTTCCTCTACGAGAAGAAGACAGGGCGGAAACCTGCCGGTGTCGACCTCGAGGTCCTCGTCGACCTCAAGACCCCCAAGCATCAGCGACTTACCACCGTGCGCACCGGGCGGGACCGCCAGGTCCTCTTCAACCGCATGAACGTGATGCTCAAGTCTCGCCAGGCCGGGATCTTCGCGCCGGCCGCGGTGGGCTCCTGGAACTGCTCCCCGAAGTGGTGTGGCTTCTGGACCACTTGTCCCTTTGTGAACAGCGAACGGATGGCCGCCGCGGCCAAGAACGAGGACTAGAAGGAGAACGACCCATGGTAGACCAGCGAGCACAGTCCACGGATCTCGCACCCATCCCCAGCAAGGATCTCGCGGCCGCGGCGGGATTCGACGGCGCCGGAGCGATGTCGGAGGCCAAGAATCAGGTCGGCGCCGCGGCCGCAGTCGCGCGCGAGGAAGCCGAGCTGAAGGCCGCGATCATCGTGGCGAAGCGGTTCCCCCGGAACGAGTACGACGCCTTCACCAAGATCATCAAGGCGTGCGAGCGGCCGAGCTTCGCGGAGGAGGCCCAGTACGTCTTCCCGCGCGGAGGCGAGATGATCGATGGGCCGAGCGCACCGTTCGCCAGATCGGCCAGCACCTACTGGGGCAACATCCGCTCCGGGATCCGAATCGTCTCCAAGGATGACGACTGGATCCACCTGAAGGGCTGGGCCCACGACGCGGAGAACAACGTCTACCGCGAGGAAGAGGCCAAGTTCAGGCGCCTTATCTACCGGAAGAAGGGCGGCTGGCAGAAGCCCGACGAGCGCGACGAGCGCGAGCTGACGAACCGGATCGGCGCGATCGCCGAGCGGAACGCGATCCTCAAGTGCATGCCGAACGACGTGATCGAGGACGCGATGCGCCAGGTCAAGGAGACCAAGCGCAAGGCGGCCGCCGGCGAGCTCAAGAATTTCCAGAGCCGACAGGACGCGATCCGGCGCATCGTGAAAGCCTTCTTCGAAGTGTACGTGTCGGCCGAAATGCTCGTCCGGTTCCTCGGACATCCACTCGAAGCGGTCAACGAGGACGAGTTGGTCAAGCTCCGCGGCATCTGGAAGTCGATCAGCGACGGCAACTCCAAGCGCGAGGAGTATTTCGACATGAACGCCGCGCAGGGAGCCGAGGAGGTCGAAGGCCCGATCACGGGCAAGGCGATCTCCGAATCCCTGCCCAAGACCGGCACCGAGACTCCCGCGGTCGACGACAAGGTCGTCCAGCGCCAGAAGGAGCTGGAGGCGGCGAAGACCGGGCAGCCCTCCGGCGCCCCCTCCGCCGAGGAGCAGGAGAGGATCCGGTTCCGCGAGGACTTCGACTCCAAAGCGCTGAAGTGCGCGAAGTGCCCGCCCTACACGTTCGCCACCGACGACGCGAACGAGATGAAGAAGCACCTCGAGGACAAGCACCCCAACGGCAACGCCCAGACCAAACCGGCCGCCCCGGACAAGAAGGGCGGCGACCTGTTCGGCCCCAAGAAATAGGCCGAGCCCTCAACGTGGGGGGCCCTGGGCCACCAAGCCCAGGACCTCCCGGTGGACGGCTCGGATCAACGGAGGTGGCGAATGACGATCAGGATCACGACCAAGGGAATCGGAGCGCACGACCAGGACCTCGAACTTCGGCATCACACCCTGCTGGTGGGCCCGAACGGTTCGGGCAAGTCGAAGCTGGCTGAGGCGATCAGGATGCTGGCCCTGGGCTACGTGCCGGCGTTGGGGAAGCGACCGGTCGACCTGGCCGCGCTGATGCACGGCGAATCGATGTCGGTCGAGCTCACCATGGACGGCGGGCGGACCATCCGACGGACCCTGGAGCGGCGCGACCAGGGCTACACGGCCTCGGCGGAGGCCTCCTGGATGCGCCAGGCCAAGCCGGGCGAGGTGTCGAAGGCGATCACGAAGCTCTTCGGCAACGAGGAACTCGACGTGGCCGAGTGCCTGGACATCCGCCAGCTGCTCGCCGCCACTCCGAACCAGCGTTGTGCCCGGATGGAGGAGCTCCTCAACGCGGCCGCCCGGAGTGGCGACGACATCG
>Ga0134121_10000341_pt1 | contig 54654 bp, 56 predicted proteins | sample KB301_FD_96463 | JGI IMG/M metagenome (GOLD analysis project Ga0134121, IMG submission 96463) | Terrestrial soil microbial communities without Nitrogen fertilizer from Kellogg Biological Station, Michigan, USA - KB3-0-1 | ecosystem: Environmental > Terrestrial > Soil > Unclassified ...
AGCCCTGCACGATCGACGGCGAGGCGTTGAAGAACCCGCAGGTCTACACGTCGAATCTGCTGATCGAGGCGTATTTCAAGACGGCCCCCGGGCACACCGGCGGCGTGCTCCTCGAGAAATTGAAAGGCGGCGGATACAGCCTGACCGTCGACGCCGCGGGGCGGTTGTCCTTCAAGGTGAGCGGCGCGGGCGCCTCGGCGCAGCTGGAGAGCCAGACCAAAGTCAACGATGGTCGCTGGCATCACGCGATCGTCGAAGCGGACCGGCAGGCCAAGACGATGACGGTCTACCTGGACGGCCGGAAGGACGCCGGCGGCGTCGGCGTCGACGGGACGATCTCGCTGGCGAACGACGGAGATCTCACCGTCGGCGGCACCCCGGAAGGGCGCTGCCTCGACGGCGCGCTCGACTTCCTCCGCATCGCGCAGGGAACCTTGGCCGACGCGAATACGACCATCGAGGAACTTTACGCCTGGGAATTCGACGGGCCGCAGTTCCGGGACTTCAGCGGCCGGAAGCCTTCGGGTCCGCGCGACGCGGGAGCCGTCGGCAAGTAGCTGCAAGAAACGGTCCGATCAGGACCTTGATCGGGCCGGAAAGACGTGGAGAGGGCGCAGTCCAGGCAGGAGTTGGTCTTTAGTGCGGATTGGCGACCGAGCGTGGTGGCCATTCTCTCGGCCTCCAGCGAGAAGAGGGATCGCAAACAAGCCCAAAGCCTGGGCGTCGACGGCTACTTCGTCAAACCTTGCACCAGCGCGCCACGTAGACCGTCCTAGACACTCAAGAATTTCTTCTAGATTCTTGCAATTTCTCTTGAAGTTGACCGTTCAGTCTAGTAGGATAGACGCATGGCAAGAGTGACGGACACGAAAGAGAAGCTCCTGGAAGCGGCCCTCCAGCTGGTCTGGAAGGAAAGCGTCGGGTCGGCCAGCGTGGATGACATCTGCAAGAAGGCCGGGGTCCGGAAGGGGAGCTTCTATCATTTCTTCAAATCGAAATCCGACCTGGTGATCGCAGCCCTGGAAACCCACTGGGAGGAATCCCGGGGCGAGTTCGACCGGATCTTCTCTCCGAGCGTCCCCCCCGTCGAGCGACTGAGGGGCTTCTTCGACTTCATGGTTCGCCGCCAGGCCTGGAAGGCGGAGCAGGCGGGACGGGTGCTGGGATGCCCGTATGCCAGCGTCGCCATCTCCTGCTCCAGCGAGGAGCAGCAGATCCGGCAGCACGTCGAGCAGATCTTTGCGACCTTCAAGAAGTACTTCGAGTCCGCCCTGAGGGACGGAAAGGCCGATGGTTCCATCCCCGTCAAGGATGTCCCCATGACCGTGGAGACGGTCTTCGATCTGATCGAAGGCGCCATGTCGGCGGCCCGCATCCAGAACAGCCTGAAGCCGGTTCAGAACGTCGGTCGCGGCGCGTTCATGATGCTCGGCTTGGAATGGGAACCCAAGACGGCGGGGGCCAAGTCGTAGATCGAAATTTTTTTAGCTGGTTTTAAATTGACCGACCAGTCAACCAAGAAAGAGGAGAAAACCATGAGCGACCATGACGCCCGGTACGAAGTGATGGATGGAAAGCTGCTCGTCGACGGCGAGATCGTTCCGCTGCGGAAGGGAATCGTCTACGCCGCGCTCGCGCGCGCGGGCTGGAACGGCCACGAGGGCCTGCTCCCGCTCAAACTCGTCGCCGACATGCTGCGCCTGGACCGGCGCGTGTCGCTGATGGCGCTCCGAAGCGAAACCCAGTCTGTCGCCTGAGTCCCGACCTGAAACCGATAGGGAGACGGAGTTATGTGGATCGTCAGACTGGCGCTCAAACGGCCTTATACGTTCGTCGTCATGTCGCTCCTGATCGCCCTCCTGGGCGCGGGAGCGGCCTTGACGACGCCGACGGACATCTTCCCCAAGGTCGACATCCCCGTGATCAACGTCGTTTGGCTCTACCGGGGACTGCCCACCGCGGACATGGAGAAGCAGATCACGATCTTCAGCGAATACACCGTCTCCTCCGCCGTGAGCAATGTGAAGAACATCGAATCGCAGACCGTGTCGGGAATTTCCGTCATCAAGATCTATTTCCATCCTGGCGCCGATATCGCGGGCGCGCTTGCGGAAGTCTCCGCCGTGAGCCAGACCATCCTGCGCCGGATGCCGCCCGGAACGAACCCGCCCCTCATCCTGCGGTACAACGCCTCGAGCGTTCCCATTCTCCAGCTCAGCATTACCTCCAAGTCGCTTTCCGAATCGCAGCTCTATGACTGGGGACTCTACCAGCTCCGCCAGCAGCTGTCGGTGGTCCAGGGGACGCGGCTTCCTCTCCCTTATGGCGGAACCCCCCGCCAGATTTCGGTCGACCTCGACCCCCAGGCGCTCCAGGCCAACGGAATCTCGCCGCAGGAAGTGAACCTGGCGATCAACGCGCAGAACCTGACCCTTCCGACCGGGTCGGCCAAGATCGGCGAGATCGATTACATGGTCAGCCTGAACTCCAGTCCCGAGATCGCCGCCGCCCTCAACGACGTCCCGGTGAAGCGCGTGAACGGACGGACGATCTTCCTCCGCGACGTCGCCCAGGTGCACGACGGGTTCCAGGTCCAGACCAACATCGTCCGCCGCGACGGGACGCGGGGCGTCCTCGCGACGATCCTCAAGTCCGGCGACGCGTCGACCCTCGAAATCGCCGCGAAGGTCAAGGAACTCCTCCCGACGATCAAGGCCGCGGCGCCGAAGGGCATCGACGTCGACCTCCTGGTCGACCAGTCGACCTTCGTGGCCAAGGCCATCGACGGCGTGCTCGTCGAAGGCATCATCGCGGCGGGGCTGACGGCCGTCATGATCCTCCTCTTCCTCGGCTCCTGGAGGAGCACGCTGATCGTCGCCGTGTCGATCCCGCTGTCGATCCTGTCTGCACTGATCGCCCTCAAAGCCCTGGGACAGACGATCAACGTCATGACCCTCGGAGGCCTCGCGCTCGCGGTCGGCATCCTGGTCGACGACGCGACCGTGGAGATCGAAAACATCCACCGGAACCTGGCTCAGGGTAAGCCGCTGGTCCGCGCGATCCTGGACGGCGCGCAGCAGATTGCCGTGCCGGCCTTCGTCGCCACCCTCGCCATCACGATCGTCTTCGTCTCGGTCGTGTTCCTGGACGGCGCCGCAAAATACCTCTTCACGCCGATGGCTCTGGCGGTCGGCTTCTCGGTGATGGCGTCCTACCTGCTCTCTCGGACGATCATCCCGACGCTGGTGAAGTACCTGCTCCGCGGCGAGCTGGAGCACCACGACGCGCCGGACCGGCCGTCGATCTTCGGGCGCGTCCACTCCGCCTTCAACCAGGGCTTCGAGCGACTGCGCGACCGCTACGTCGCCGGTCTCGGATGGGCCCTCGGCCATCGTCCCCGGGTGTTCGCCCTCTTCGGTTTGGCTCTCCTCTCGGCGGCCCTCATCGCCCCACAGGTGGGCCGCGACTTCTTCCCCAAGGTCGATGCCGGACAGATCCGCCTCCACGTCACGGCCCCGGCCGGTACCCGGCTCGAAGAGACCGAGCGGGTCTTCAGCCGGGTCGAGGAAGCCATCTCCCGCGTCATTCCCGCTTCGGACCGCGAGGCGATCCTCGACAACATCGGACTTCCGGACGGGATCAACCTCGGCATCACCGACACGGCGAACCTGAGCACCGCCGACGGTGAAATCCTCGTCAGCCTCCGTCACGACCGACAGGGGAAGACCGAGGATTACATCCGGCGGCTGCGCGAGGCATTGCCCCGCGAGTTTCCGGGCGTCGGCTTCTACTTCCAGCCCGCCGACATCGTGACCCAGATCCTCAACTTCGGCCTGAGCTCGCCGATCGACATCCAGGTGGCCGGGTACAACGGAGAGGCCACGTACAAGGCCGCCCGGGAGATCGAATCCCGCCTGGCTCAGGTCCGAGGCGCGGCCGACGTCCACCTTCACCAGGTGATCGGGGCCCCGCGGCTGCACCTGAATGTCGACCGCGTCCGGGCCGGCGAGGCCGGGCTCACCCAGCGCGACGTCGCGAATTCGGTGCTCGTGTCTCTCTCCTCGAGTTTCGTCGTCCAGCCCAGCTACTGGGCCGACCCCCGCTCGGGCATCAACTATCCGGTGTCGGTGCAGACGCCCCAGCACGAGATCCATTCGATCGAGTCGATCGATTCGATCCCGCTGACGGCGCCCGGGCTCACGTCCCCGCAGCTTCTGGGCGACTTGGGCACGATCGAGCGGAAGGTCACGCCGATCGTCGCCACCCACGCGAACGTCCAGCCGACCTTCAACGTGCGGGCGGACGTGCAGGACCGCGACCTCGGGTCCGTCGGCGCCGAGATCCAGAAGATCGCGGCCGACGTCCGGGGAAAGCTGCCGCCGGGCAGCTCCGTCACGGTCCGCGGCCAGGTGGAGAGCATGAGCTCCTCATTCGTCCGCCTGGGGATCGGGATCTTCTTCGCCGCGGTCCTGGTCTACTTCCTCATGGTCGTCAACTTCCAGTCCTGGAGCGATCCGTTCATCATCATCACGGCCCTCCCGGGCGCACTGGTGGGGATTGTGTGGATGCTCTTCGCGACCCAGACGACATTCAGCGTGCCCTCCCTGATGGGCGCGATCATGACCGTCGGCGTGGCGACGGCCAACAGCATCCTCGTGGTCACGTTCGCGAACGGCCGCCGCGGGGAGGGGAAGAACGCCGTCGAGGCGGCGCTCGACGCCGGCCACGCGAGGCTCCGGCCCGTCCTCATGACCGCGCTCGCGATGATCCTGGGCATGCTGCCCATGGCCCTCGGGCTGAGCGAAGGCGGCGAGCAGAACGCCGCCCTGGGCCGCGCGGTGATCGGCGGCCTCCTGGTCGCGACGTTCGCCACGCTCTTCTTCGTCCCGGTCGTCTTCTCGCTCGTCAGCCGCTCCCGCAAGCCGGCGGATCCGGAGCTTGCCGACCTCAACGTTTGAAACAAAGGAGAAATGCCATGAACGCCAAGAAGATCAGCCTGACCGCCGGGGCCATCGTGGTCGCGGGCCTGCTCGCGGCCGGCATCGTGCCGCGCGTCGAGCGGGACGCGAGGGCCGCCGAGAGTCAGCGCCGCGCCGGTCTCGCTCCCAAGGTCCTCGTCGACCTGCCGAAGATGTCGTCCCGGTCGTTCGAAGTCGCCCTTCCGGGGAGCACGCGCGCCCTGCAGGAAACCACCCTCTACGCCCGCACGAGCGGCTTCGTCGGCAGGATCCTGGTGGACATCGGGGACGCCGTCGAGGAGGGGCAGCTCCTGGCCGTGATCGAGTCTCCGGAGGTCGATGAGGAACTCGCCCGCGCCCGGGTCCGTGTCAAGGAGGCGACGTCGAATCTCGCCCTGGCGCAGAACACGCTCGCCCGGATCCAATCGCTCCTGAAAACGCGAGCCGTGTCCGAGCAGGAGAACGACGACCAGCAGTCGCGCGTCAACTCTGCCGAGGCCGCCCTTCGGGCCGGCGAAGCGGACGTCCGGCGCCTCGAGTCGCTGCAGTCCTTTCAGAAGGTGGTGGCTCCCTTCTCCGGCGTCATCACCGGCCGCACGGTCGAGAAGGGCGTCCTGATCACGGCGGGGAGCGGTTCGGCGCTTCCCAGTCTGTTCACGATCGCCCAGGTGGATGTTCTTCGCATCTTCCTGGACGTCCCGCAGAAGTACTCGGTCGCGGTGAATCCGGGATCGGCCGCGCGGATCCTGGTCCGCGAACGGCCGGCCCGGCAGTTCGAGGGCAAGGTGGTCCGCACCTCGGCTTCGCTCGACCGGGCGAGCCGGACGCTCCTGACCGAGATCCATCTCCCGAACCCCGGTCGGACGGTCCTGCCCGGCATGTACGTGCAGGTGAAGCTCAGCCTCGAGCGCGACGAGCCGGCGATCGTCATCCCGGCCCGGACTCTGGCGATCCTGAACAAGGGACCGCACGTGGTGACGGTCGAGGACGACGGCACGATCCGCCACCGCCCGGTGACGCTGGGCCGCGACTTCGGAACGGAGATCGAGGTGGCCTCGGGCCTCACGGGGACCGAGAAGCTGGTCATCAACCCTTCGGACTCGTTCAAGGACGGACAATCCGTCCGGGTCGACGCTCCGGTGGCCGTGAAGAGCGGGAACTAGGAGGACGCCATGAAGACGAACGCGTTCGGATTCGCCGCAGCGGCGCTTTTGTGGGCCGGGTGCACCGTCGGGCCCGACTACGGGAGGCCTTCCCACCCCGTGCCGTCCGACTGGACGGAGAAGGGCACGGGCCTCGATCCGGCGACAAGCCGGGTGACGAGCCAGACGGCCGCGGTGGCGGAGTGGTGGAAGGCGTTCCGCGACGACGAACTCACGTCGATCGTCGAGCGGGCGGCCAAGTCGAACCTCGACCTCAAGCTCGCGGCGGCCAGAGTCCGCGAAGCGCGCGGACTCCGGGGAGTCTCCGCTGGCGCGCTCCTCCCCTCGGTGGGCGGCGTGGCGGACTATTCCCGGAACCGCGGCAGCGAGAACGTGCCGATCCCGGGCGCCGGGCGGCAGAGCAACTTCTACCAGGCGGGCTTCGACGCCTCCTGGGAAATCGACGTCTTCGGCGGCGTCCGGCGCGGGATCGAGGCCGCCGACGCCGAGGTCGAGGCGTCGGTTGAGGCGCAGCGGGACGTCCTGGTCACGCTCCTCGCCGAGGTGGCGCGGAACTACATCGAGGTCCGCGGGCTTCAAGGCCAGCTCACGATCGCGCGGCAGAATCTCGATGCCCAGAAAAAGACGTTGGAACTCACGCAGGCGAGGCTCCAGGCGGGCCGCGCGGCGGAGCTCGACGTCGTCCGAGCCCAGGCGCAGGTCTCGAACACCGCGTCCCAGATTCCGATCCTGGAGAGCCAGAGGATCCAGGCCACGCACCGGCTGGGCGTCCTCATCGGTCTGGAGCCCGGGTCCCTCCGGGAGGAATTGCTGAAGACGGCCGCGATTCCCGCGCCGCCTCCCGAAGTTCCCGTGGGGCTTCCCTCGGACCTGCTGCGCCGTCGTCCGGACCTCCGTCGTGCGGAGCGCGAACTGGCCGCGGCGACGGCGCGGATCGGGGTCGCGACGGCCGAGCTCTATCCGAAGTTTTCGCTGACGGGGTTCTTCGCTCTCGATAGCGTCACGGCGTCGGACTTTGCGAAGTGGGGCAGCAGGGCGTGGTCGGTCGGTCCGACGATCCAGTGGTCGATCTTCCAGGGAGGCCGGATCCGCGCGCGGATCGAGGTCGAGAACGCCCGGCAGGAGCAGGCCGCGATCGTCTACGAGCGGTCGATCCTGATCGCCCTTCAGGAAGTCGAGGACGCGCTCATCGCCTACGCGAAAGAGCAGGCCCACCGGGCGGAACTTTCGGAGTCGGTGAAGGCGAACGAGAAGGCCGTCGACTTGGCAAATCAGCGGTACACGCAGGGGCTGGTCGATTTTCTGAGCGTGCTCGACGCCCAGCGGTCGCTCTACGCCTCGCAGGACGCGTTCGTCCGGAGCGAGCGGCGGATCTCCGAGCACCTGGTGGCGCTCTACAAGGCGCTGGGCGGCGGCTGGGAATGGGCATCGGCGGGCGAGGTTCGATAAGCAAGTGCCGGGATTAGGAAGAACGCCGCGCCGGTGAGCACACTCTTCTCCGTTAGCCGTATCACTTGCGGGTGTAACAATTCATGGGGGCGGGAACATATAAGGAAGTTCGTTCCGGAGCCGCATCTTGAGACATCTCCTCTGGCTCGCTCTTCTTCTCGCGTCCCCGGCAACCGCGCAGCAGAATCCCTCCGGCGAGGCCGACCAGGCCGTCCAGCGCCTCCGGCCTCCGAAGGGGCTCCAGGCGAGCGTGTTCGCCTCGGAGCCGGACTTCGTCAACCCGGTCAGCTTCTGCTTCGACGAGAAGGGCCGCGCCTACGTGGTCGAGACGCACCGCCTGGGGAACTGCACGTTCGACATCCGCGGGCTCATGTCCTGGGTCGACGAGGACCTCGCCTGCCGCAGCGTCGCCGACCGCGAGGCGATGCACCGCAAGCACATGGGCGCGAAGGTCGACGCACTCACGAGCAGCGAGCGCATCCGGCTTCTCGAAGACCGTGACGGCGACGGCCGCGTCGATCATGCCGTCACCTTCGCCGAGGGCTTCAACACGCCGGCGACGGGCCTGGCCGCCGGCGTCCTCGCTCGCAAGGGCGAGGTCTGGTTCGCCTGCATCCCGGATCTCTGGCACTTCAAGGAAGCCGACGGCAAGGCCGAAGAGCGCCGGGTGCTCCACACCGGCTTCGGCGTCCGCCTGGCCTTCATCGGCCACGACCTGCACGGCCTGCGCTTCGGCCCCGACGGGAGGCTCTACTTTTCGATCGGCGACCGCGGCGTTCGCGTCGAGAAAAACGGCAAGACGGTCCTCGACAATCCGGACTCCGGGTGCGTCATGCGCTGCAACCCGGACGGCACGGAGCTCGAGGTCTTCGCGACGGGGCTGCGCAACCCGCAGGACCTCGCCTTCGACGCCGGTGGGAACCTCTGGACCGGCGACAATAACTGCGACGCCGGCGACGCGGCCCGCTGGACGTACCTCCCGGAAGGGGCCGACTGCGGGTGGCGGATCGGCTACCAGCAGGCGCCGGGCCGCGGCCCGTGGATGTCCGAGAAGCTCTGGGGCCTGGAGTCGGCGAAGACGGCGCCGTCGCAGGTCCCGCCCGTGGCGCACGTCGGCCACGGGCCGTCCGGCATCTGCTTCAACGGCGGCATCGGACTGCCGGACGCCTACAAGGACCACTTCTTCTTCACCGACTTTCCTGGAAGCGTGCTGTCGTTCGCCGTCAAGCCGAAGGGCGCGGGCTTCGAGGTCATGGACCAGAAGACCTTCGTCGGCGACGTCTGGCCCACCGACGTGAAGATCGGCAACGACGGCGCGCTCTACTTCTCGGATTGGGTGAACGGCTGGGGGATGCCCAACAAGGGGAGGATTTATCGCGTCGCCGACCCCGCGCTCGCCAAAAGCGACGACGTCCTCAAGGCCCGGGACATCATCGCCAAAGGCATGGCCGATGTTCCGGGGGAGGAACTGCAGAAGCTGCTCGGCCATCGCGACCAGCGGATCCGGCAGGCGGCGCAGTTTGAACTGGCGGCGCGGAAGGCGATCCCGACCTTCAAGGCGGCGCTGAGCTCCGATGCTCCGCTCGCGCGGCTTCATGCAATCTGGGGGCTCGGCCAGACGGGCGTCGTGGAGCCGCTCGTCGAGATTCTCAAGAATCCCGACGCCGAGGTCCGCGGGCAGGCGGCGAGGGTGCTGGGCGACCGACGCTTCGCGCAGGCCTTCCCGGCTCTCCTGGCGCTGCTCCAGGATCCGAGCCCGCGCGTGCGTTCGTTCGCGGCCATCGCGCTCGGCAAGCTGGCTCAAAAGGAAGCGACGGGTCCGCTCCTGGGGATGCTCGAGGAGAACGCCGACCGGGACGCCTGGCTCCGGCACGCGGGCGTGATGGGGCTGGTCGGGAGCGGCGACGTCCCGGCCCTCGCGGCGACGAGCGGCCACCCATCGGCCTCCGTCCGCCTGGCCGCTCTGCTCGCCCTGCGCCGCCTGGGCCGCGAAGAGATCGCCGTCTTCCTCGAGGACAAGGACCCCGCGGTCGTGTTCGAGGCCGCTCGCGCGATCCACGATGCGCCCATCAACGGCGCCATGCCGAAGCTGGCGAAGATGCTGCTGAACCAGAAGCTGCCCGACAAAGCCTGGAGCCGTGCGATCGACGCCGCGTATCGGATCGGAGAACCGGGGCTCCTGGGGCCTTTCGTGCTCAGGGCGGACGTTCCGGAAGGTGCGGTCGTCGATGCCCTGCATGCGTTCGGGGAGTGGGCCGACCCCTCGGGGCGAGATCGGATCCTCCACGTCTGGAGGCCGATTCCGACGCGGGGACCGGAGGCCGCCCGAGACATCCTGGGCTGCGCCATCGATCGACTCCTGGAAAGCGGAAGCGACCCCATCAAGCAGGCCGCCGCGACCGCCGCGGGCGCATTGGGGATGAAGAAGGTTGCCCCGCAGATCACGGCCCTGGTCTGGAAGGGCAACCCGTGGGTGCGCATCGCCGCGCTCAAAGCCCTGGCCGCGCTCAAGGACGACAGTCTGGCCGGCGCCGTGACGGTCGCCGCTTCGGACAAGGACCCGAACGTCCGCAAGGAGGCGACGAAGCTCCTGGCGCAGCTCAAGCTGCCCAACAGCGTCGCGCTGCTGGAGAAGTCGGCGTCGGAAGAAGGTCCGATCGGCGCGCGCCAGAACGCGATCGCCGCCCTCAGCCAGTTCGCCACGCCGGAGGCGGACAAGGCGCTGGGCAGCCTGCTGGACGCGCTGCTCTCGGGGAAACTCCCCGCGGCGCTTCAGCTCGACGTCCTGGAAGCCGCGGCCCAGAAGAAGGAGCTGAAGGAGAAGGTCTCCACCTATCAGTCCGGCTGGAAGAAGGAGGATCTCCTGGCGGGATATCGGGAGACCCTGGAAGGCGGCGACGCCGAGAGCGGCCGGCGGATTTTCCGGGAGAAGGCCGAAGCGAGCTGCATGAAGTGCCACAAGGTCAAGGGGCAGGGCGGCGAAGTGGGCCCGGCCCTGGACGGCCTTGGAGCCCAGAAGTCCCGCGAGTATCTCCTCGAATCCCTCCTCCTGCCCAACAAGGACATTGCCCAAGGCTTCGCGCAGGTCGTGCTGCTGCTCAAGTCGGACGCAGTGGAGAGCGGCCGCATCGAAGCCGAAACGCCGACCGAGGTGGCGCTGATCCTGGCCGACGGCAGCCGGAAGAAGATCGCCAAGAAGGATATCCAGGCGCGGAAGGTCGGGATGTCGCCCATGCCCGAGGACGTGGCCAAGAAACTCTCGAAGCGGGACATCCGCGATCTGGTCGAGTTCCTGGCCGGCCTCAAGGAGCGATAAGCGCCATCCTCCTACGAGGCATCCGGCGCGCTATATTCTAGTCGTGCCCGAAGATCAGCGCAGATCGAGCGGAGTCCTTATCCCGATCATCCTGATTGTCGGTCTCGGCGGGTCCGTCGCTCTGGTCTGGTGGTGGCGGGCGCGGTATGGGCTTCCGGAGGGATTTGAGCCGATGCCCGTCGGAACGTCGATGAGGGTGGCCCAGCTCGTCAAGCAGGGAGACCGCCTTTATCTCGAAGGGATGGATCACCTGAACAAATCGGACCCCAGGCTGACTTCGGATTGGGCCGCAGAGAATCGCAAGGCGTTGGAGATCTTCAAGCAAAGCCGCGATGCCTACGTCTCCGCGCAGGACGAGTACACCGAAGGCCGATCACCCCCGTCGGCGCTCCTTGATCGCACCCGCGAGGTGTTGATGCGGTGTCACTTGTGCCGCAAGAGGACCCTCACCCCCGACAGACGGTAGCCTACTTGGAGGGGGCGGTCGCCGTCAGTTCCTCGGGCGCGACGGAGCGGACGGCGACGCCGAAGCTCCTCGGACCGCACTTCCCGTTCTCGGTCATGAGCCTGAAAGCGACGATCCGACGCTTGATCGTGTCGTAGTCGTAGTACCCTGCGAGCGGGGCTTCGACGAAGACGGCGTTCGGCTCCTGAACCCGCTTCAGGGTCAAGGTTCCCTCGAGCCGCACGCGGGTCACCCCCTTGCTGGTGGAGACGACCGACGCCTTGAGGGCGCCGTCGTTCACGCGGTGGTTCGAGACGACGTTGGCTTCCAGCTGCGGGTAGAAGTAAACAAGGAACTTCGAGGCGACGTCGTCCGGCACCTTCCACGACGACGCGCTCGGCGGAGGCGCCAGCTTCGACCATTCGGCTTTCTCGAGGACGATCGAGTTTTCCGCGGCGAATTCCTTCCAGTTTCCCACGTTGCAGTCCCGGGCGCGAGGTTCCGTGGGGCCCGCCTTCAGGCACCCGAGGTCGCGCGCCGTGAGGTGAAGGACCAGGGATTCGGGCGGGACGTGGCCCGGGAAGACCTGGCGCCCCGGCTTCACGAGGGGCTTGCCCTCCTTCACCTTGTACCGTTCGATCGCCTTGCCCAGGAACTCCAGCAGGTTGTTCGTGACGCTCGCCTTCACGACGCCGATCGAATCGAACGGGTGTCCGGTGGCCGGCTCGAGGAGGTACACGTGGACCATTCCGTAGCCGGTCTTCCTCTCGAGGCTTTCCCTCCAGATCCGCTGGATCTCGTTTTCTTCCTCGGTCGAGACGACGCTCAGAGTTTCCTCGCTGGAATACGGCGCATAGACGGGAACGAAATTGCCGTTCAGAAGCGCGATCACCTTATCATCGGAGAGCGGACCCGCTCTCAACGACATGGCGCCCCCTCACTGGCGCCCGAGGTTCACCTGGCCCTTGTGCGTGAAGACGAAGACAGGCCGCCCGGACTGCTTGGCCAGCCGGATCGCGGTCGGGATATCCTTGGCCCATCCGATCTGCTCGAATTTGCGGTCCGTTTCGGTGGGCTGCCAATTCTGAACCCACTGGTCGATCCGGGCGAAGTCGTCCGCCGGCGCGGAGCCGGGCGGCGCCTGGAAGGCGGCGGCGCCCCACAGGACCAGGTGTCCCAGCAGTGACGTGATCATCTCGTTCTGCCTCCTCGTTCGTCCGACCGTCTGTGTCCGCCGGGGGCGACCGCGGGACAGGAATCGAAGAAATTTGTGCGAATCCTGTCCCGGCGATCTCTTCGGCGGACACCTAGATGAGGAACCCCGTGGAGAAGGTGAACGCGGACTTGGCCCGAACCTCAGGCGACGAGGATCTCGCGCTTCTACGGGGCTTCGTGGAGCGCGGAGACCGGGTCGCTCTGGGCGCGCTCTTTTCCCGTCACGCCGACACGGCCTACCGCTTCGCCCTTCGCCTCTGCGGGAACCCCGCCGACGCGGAGGATGTGCTCCAGGCGGCCTTCCTGGAAGTCTTCCGCCGCGCGTCCGCCTTTCGAGGAGGGTCGTCCGTGAGGACCTGGATCCTGGGCTTCGTGCTCAATCTCTCGAGGAACAAGGGACGGGAAGAAGCCCGCCGGAAAGCCCGCCAGGAGCGGGCGGCGGCCGGCTCTCCCGCCGCATCCCCCGAGGCGGCCGTGGACCCCGAAATGGCGGCCCGCGTCCGGCGGGCCGTCGACGAACTTCCGGAGCACTACCGCGCGCCCGTCTGGCTCCACTACGGCGAAGGGCTCTCCTCGGCCGAAGTCGCGGCCGTCCTCGACCTCTCCCACGACACGGTGCGCAAACAACTCTCGCGAGGAATCGACGCGCTCCGAGCCGAGCTCCTGCCCTACGGCGCCGGGCTGAGCCTGACGATGATTCTCCCCCTGCTGGCGGTCGAGACCGCTCCCCCCACTCTTGCAGCGTCCCTCGCCGCGATGACGCCCGCGGCCTTGCCGGCGGCGTCTTCGGGAATCGGCGTGGCCTCAGTCACGGCCGCGCTCGCGCTGGCGGCCTCGGCTGCGTTTCTCTGGTGGGGCGGGGGACCCGAGGAGATCCCCCGCGACTTCGCGGAGATCGAGCGTCGGGTGCGGGAATGGCAACCGACTCCCGAGGAGCGGCGCTTCGACGAGATCGGTTGGGTCGGAACGATCGCCGGGTCGCTCCGGCTCGCGCGGGACAGCGGCCGGCCGGTGTTCCTCCTCACGCAGAGCGGGAGGATCAATCTCGGTCGGAGCGACGGGGGCTCCCAATTCCTGCGGGCGCGCGCGCTCTCCGACCCGCGGGTGATCGAGCTCTTGAACTCCTGCTTCGTCCCCGCCTACATCTCCAACGCGGACTACGAAGATCCGGGCGACGCGACCCCGGAGGAGAAGAAGTTGCGAACCCGCATCTTCGCGGAGGCGGAGCAGAAAAAGCTTCCGTGGGGGATGGATTGCATCTATCTCCTCGAGCCGGCGGACGGTCGCGTCAAAGAGACGCTGCCCCTCTCGAAAGCGACCCCGGAAGCGATGCGGCTATGGCTCGAGGCGAATCGTCGGACCGCCCCCGGAGCGCCGCTCATGAAGGCGTCCCGCCAATCGCTCGCCCCGCCGGCGCCGCCCGGGGCGCTCGTCCTTCACCTGACGGCGCGCTACCTGGACGCCGAGGGTCGGGTCGAGACGCGCCGGCCGGATTTCCACGAAGTTCCCGGGGAGAATTGGATCGTTCTGAGCCCCGACGAGGCAGGGCAGCTCGCGCCGCGGACCGGAGAATCGCGCCTGCTGGGCGCCGAGCTCGCGCAGCGTCTCCTGACCCTCGCCCATCCCTCCGACATCAGCGTTCACCACGATCCCGACGGTCGGAACCGGATCGAGGTCGCCGAGCTGAGGGCCACGCGCGTGTCCCGCTCCTACGTCCGTCTGGAGGGGCGCCTCGAGATGCGTCGCACCTTCACGCAGCTGACCCCCTCTTCGGAGCAGACGGTGACGGCGCTCCTGAGCGGCTTCGTTCAGCTCGAGGCGGACGGGAAGGGGATCCGGTCTCTACGGATGGCCACCTTGTCGGCGAGTTACGGGCAGCAGAAGTTCGGCGTCGCGATCCGCTCTCACTTCTTCCCGACACAGTAGAGGTACTGTTCGCCGCGAATGTAGATGCGGCTGCCGTCGAAGGTCAGGGCGGCCACGGTCTGCTCGTGATGCGGGCCCATCCAGTGCTTCTCTTCCCAGCCTTCGGGCACGATTTCGTCGATCGTGTTCCGGGCGACCTGCTTGTACTCGCGGCCGGGCTCCAGCACGAGCACGCAGCCCGCGGAATCGATCATGTAGATGTGTTTTCCGGCCAGGGCCGGGCTGGCGCAGATGCCGAAGCCGGTGCTCTTTCGGCTGAACGGATTCTTCAGATCGAAGGGGAGAAAGGACGTGTAGACGACGGCATCGGCCGACTTGTACTTCTGGGTATCGAGGACCACCAGCCGGCCCCAGTTGCCCAGGCAGTAAAGCAGGCCGTCGTGGACCAACGGCGAGGCCGTGTAGAAATCGGAGATCGTCGTGTCGATCTTGTACTTGGGGTTGTCGCCCTTGGGGAAACTGAGGCGGTCGTATTCCTCCTTGACCAGGGGGATGGAGGCGAGCGCGCCGTTTGACTTGGGTTCCAGCCTGTAGTACCCCGCGGTACCGCCGGTGAAGTACGCCATGTTTCCGTTCGTCGCGACCAGATTGCCGGCCAGGTCTCCAGGCCGGGGCACGGCGATCCTGCCGTCCGAGGCGCGGTAGATGGTCCCCGCGACGACGACGTAGGAGACGCCCCCGATCTCGAGCGGCGTGATCGCGAAGGGGCCCCACCCGGCGGGTCCCTCGAACGCGAAGGCCTCCTTGCCGGTCGCTTTGTTGAGCGCGTGCAGGTCGACGGTGTGGACGAAGAGCTTGTCGCCCGAGACCCACGGCGAGCAGGCGACGCCGTGCTCGCCCCACACCCGCGTCACGTTCTCGAAGCGCTCCCACTTGCGGTTGCCGTTCAGATCGTAGCAGGCGGTGATCCCGCAGCCGGAGGAGACGAAGATGGACTGACCGTCCGAGACCGGCGTCGCTCCGGTGTACCCGGACCAGCTCTCGACGTACATGTCCGGAGGAAGCTTGTACTTCTTGTCGGCCTTGGCGGTGAGGGCGTCGATCTGCTTCTGGAGGTCGTGCTTCTGCTTGTAGAGTTCCTTGCTCCACCCCTGAGCCGCGAAGGCGTCGTTGAGCTTCTGGAGCTCGGCGACGAGCGGCTCGATCTCCCGGAACGCCGGGTTGGCCTTCTTCTCGGCTTCGGTCACGGCGATGAACGGCGGATGCGAGCGCACCCACTGGATCTTGCCGGTCATTTTGTCGAGGCAGATCAGGTCGTAGGGTTCCGATCGGGTGATGACCTTTCCCCCGACGACGATCGGCGTGGCCCAGGAATAGCAGGGGAGTTTGGCTTCCCAGAGGATGTTCTTCCGCTCGCCGTTCGCGCCCCGGGTCCACGTGGTCGGCGGCGTCGCGCCGGGAAAGTGGCCCGTACCGTCGCCGCGCCAGCCGACCGGGTGCGCCGGACTGGGATAGAAATCCGGCGAGCCGAGGGGAACCTTATCGTTGCCTTTGACGGGCGCATTTTGGGCCGCCGCGTCCGGCAGAATTCCCAAGGCCAGCGCCGTGGCGACGGCAAGCCATGAGCGGCAAATCTTCATGATCTCGGAGCCTCCTGTCTCTGGTCCTCCCTCTGTGTCCGCGGCTGCAAAGAAAGGGACAACGAATCGTGTCCCAGATTCAGGGTCGGCGGCCACCCACTTGAAAAGCGGGGGTGGTGATGGCGAGCCGACTTCTGACCGCGACCGTGAGCCTGGCCTGGATGGCCTCTTCGGTTTCCGCCCCGGCGCAGGAGCCCGGCTCCAAGCCCACGGCAGGGTTTCGGGGAGACGGCAGCGGGCTATACCCCGAGTCCCGTCCGCCGGCCGAATGGGGGGAAAAGAAGAACGTCAAATGGCGGACCCGGGTGGGGAAGGGGTACTCCTCGCCGGTCTTCTCCAGCGGTCGCCTCTACGTGACGTCCGACCCGGCGGAGCTGCTCTGCGTGGATGCGGCAACCGGTGCGATTCGCTGGAATGCTCCGCTGAAGTCCGGCGATCTCCCTCCCGACCTCCAAACGAAGGTCCAGGCCCACGAGAAAGACTCGACCTCCTGCGGTTTCGCCTCGCCGACGCCCGTCACCGACGAATCGAACGTCTATGCGTTGTTCGGGACCGGACTGGTCGTCTGCTTCTCCCAGGACGGGCATCGCAAATGGCTGCGCCATCTGGATCCGGCGAAGCGGAGCTATGGCCACAGTTCCTCGCCGGTGCTCGTCGCCGGCCGGCTTCTGGTCAACGTCCGTCACCTGACGGCCCTCGATCCCGAGTCCGGGGCGATCTGCTGGCAGAGTCCGGAGGCCGAAGAAACGTATGGGACGGCGGTCCGCATGAACCTGAGCGACACCCCGGTCGTGGTCACGCCTCTGGGGGTCGTGGTCCGGGCGCGCGACGGCCGGGTGCTGGCCAAGGAGATCGCGGAGGAGCTGGGGGGCGACGAATACGGGATCAGTCCGGTCGCCTCCGGAAACGTCGTCTATCTGGGCGATCGGAACACCAGCGCGGTCCGACTCGAACTCCGAGGCGACCAGCTGTTGACCAAGAAACTCTGGTCGGCGGAGATGGATCGCGGGGCGTACGCTTCCGCCGTCGTCTGGTCGGGGCTGTATTTCTACGTTGGAAAATCGGGGGAGTACTCCGTGCTGGACGCCGCCACCGGTGCGGCGGTCCTCGAACGGCTGCTCACGCTGGCGCCGGGACGCGAAAACGCCAACCTGTACCCGAGCCTGGTCGTGGCCGACGGTGCTCTGTTCATCAGCGACGACAGCGGTCAGACCCTCGTAGTCGAGGCGACCCGGGCATCGCGGGAGATCGCGCGGAACCGGCTTCCGGCAGGTTCCGGTTCGACTCCGACGCTCGCGGGATCTTCGATCTACCTCCGGGCCGGCGACGATCTTTACTGCCTTCAGAAGTGAGGGGTGAGAACTCAGGTCACCCGCGCCGGAACGACCACGACCGTCTTGCCGGCCCACTGAAGACGCTTCTGGATCGCCATCGCGGTCTCGTTGTGAAGCAGGTTCTGGTACCACTTCTCTTTCTGGAACAGGATCTTGCCCGCAAAGAACGTGACCTGGGGAAACTCCTTCGCGACCTCCAGGCAGAGCTTTTCGCCCTCGGCAACGGCATCGGTGCCGATGGCCATGCGAGACGCGGCCGGAATCCCCTGGCCGCGCGAGAACTCCACGTATTTCTTCAGAGCCTCCTCTACGTTCGCCTGCAGCGCTTCGACCGTCCCCTCACCCTTGAATTCACGCGAATCGATCACGCCGACCGAGATGAAGATCACGCCTTTGAAGTGGTTGGGAAACTGGCGGAAGATGTTCAGGAAGGTATGGAGCCCCAGCCCGCCGTAGCCGGCGACCAGGATCGCGCCGACAGGCTTGGCGGGGTCCGGGTCCGCCAGCGTTCCGCCCGTGACCTTGGGCATGTTCGTCAACTGCTGGTAGAGGGTGCCCAGCTTGACGGTGACCGTTCCGTAGTGCCGGTGGATGAGGAAGGCGAGCGCGATCACGCTTCCCGTCACGACGAGCGTCACCCAGCCTCCGGCCAGGAATTTCTCAAGGATCGTGATCACGAGGATCGTCGCGCAAAGCAGGAAGCCGACCGAGAACAGGAGGATGTGCCCCGTGCGGCGGTGCCCCGGGTCCTTGGAGCGAACCGAATGGAGCAACATCGCCATCATGGAAAGGGAGAACGTCAGGAACACGTTGATCGAGTACATGACCACGATGTGCTCGACGTTGCCCTTCGTGTAGAGAAGGGCGGCGAGCGACGCCAGCCCCATCAGCACGATTCCGTTCTGGGTCGTCAGCCGGTCCGATAGAGCGGCAAACCGGCGCGGCATCCAGGAGTCGACCGCCATGTTCGCCAGGACTCGCGGACCATCGACGAAGCCGGCCTGCGCCGCGACCACCAGCAACGCCCCTTCCGAGATCAGGGTCAGGAAGACGAAGACGGACCCCAGCGGAACGACCTGGACGAAGCGTTCGGTCAAGACCGCATTCATCGTCTTGCCCTCGACGGGCACGACGTGCCAGAGCAGGTAGCAGAAGAGCAGGCCCGAGGCGGTGAAGGCGAGCGAGGTGCCCATGTAGAGCATCGTCCGCTTCGCCGTCCGAACCCGCGGCTCCCGCATGATGGCCAGGCCGTTCGAGACCGCCTCGATGCCGGTGTAGGTGCCGCCGCCCAGCGAATACGCGTGGATGAAGCGAAGCAGGAGTCCGCCCATGCCCAGGGTTGCCAGGCCGCTCGTGAACCCCGTCTTGGCGTGCTCGATCGTCGTGGGGAACTGCGACGTGTGCGCGATGATGCCGCCCGTGATCAAGATCACGTGCGTGACCACGAAGAGCAGGAAGATCGGCGTGAGCGTGATCACCGACTCGCGGACGCCTCGGAGGTTCAGGACGGTCAGGAACAGGATGAAGAAGATTTCCGACGGCAGCTTCCATGCGGTCCATTCCGGCTTCAGGCTGAAGAGCGCGTCGCCCGCCGCCGCGATCGAGACGGTGATGGTGAGCACGTAGTCGACGAGCAACGCGCTGCCCGAGACCACGCCCGCCCCTTTCCCCAGGAGCTTCGTCGCGACGACGTAGCCGCCGCCGCCGTGCGGGAACTGTTCGATGATCCGGCTGTAGGCCGCCGAAATGATCAGGACGGTCACCGCCATGAGACCCGCCAGACCGAAAGCCAGGTAGCTGTGCTCTCCCAGGGTCTTGAACGCCTCCTCGGGGCCGTAGGCGGAGGACGACAAGCCGTCGGCTCCCAGCCCCACCCACGCCAGGAAGGCGATGAGCGAAAGGTGGTGATAGATCGACCGGTCCTGAATGTCCCGGGGGCGCCCGATCAGCAGGTGCTTCAAGCGCGTCGCAAAGTTGAGCGGAGCGTCGGGCCGGGGATTGTCCATAGGGAGGGATTACATCAAGGGCCGGATCAGGGCCGCATCAAGATCGGGACCCCGGCTATAAGGAACTTATAAAGATCCGGCCCGCCCCCCTTTATGCCGCCCTTATGCGGGACGGCCCACCTTTGATGCGGCCCTAAGCGCGATTCGGGTTTACTTGCGGGAGAGAAACGGAAAGGAGCTCCACCATGGAGATCGCGTCCGTTGCCGCGATGGTCGTTCTTGTGGCCCTGACCTTCGGGCTGATCGAAGGGTGTGACCGCTTATGACCGCCATCCATTGGGTCGGGCTGATCGTCGCTGTGGCCCTGATGGCCTACCTCTTCGTGGCCCTCATGAAACCGGAGAGGTTCTGATGAACACGAGCGGTTGGCTCCAGGTGATCCTCTATTTGGTCGCCCTCCTTGCGCTCGTGAGGCCGCTCGGGGCTTACATGGCGCGAGTTTACGAGGGCAAGCCGACCGTGCTTGGGCGACTGCTCGGGCCCGTCGAGCGGCTCTGCTACCGGCTCTTCGGCGTCGATCCGTCGAAGGAAGTCGGGTGGAAGTCCTACGCGGTCTCCCTGATGGTCTTCAGCACGGCAGGCCTCGCGGTGCTGTACGCCCTCCAGCGATTCCAGTCTTCCTTGCCCCTCAATCCGGCGGGCCTCGGGGCCGTCAGTCCCGATTCCTCCTTCAACACCGCCGTCAGCTTCGTGACCAACACGAACTGGCAGGGGTATGGCGGCGAAACGACCATGAGCTATCTCACTCAGATGGCGGGGCTCGCGGTCCAGAACTTCGTCTCCGCGGCGTGCGGAATGGCGGTTCTCGTGGCCCTGATCCGCGGCCTGGCGCGCCGCTGCACCGACACTGTCGGCAACTTCTGGGTCGACCTGACTCGCAGCACGCTCTACATCCTGCTGCCGCTCTCCTTCATCCTGGCCCTCGTCCTGGTTATCGAAGGGGTGCCGCAAACCTTTGGGGCGTATCAGACCGTCGATCTGGTCCAACCGACCGCGGACGTCAAGACCCAGACGCTGCCCCTGGGTCCCGTGGCCTCGCAGATCGCGATCAAGCAGCTCGGCACGAACGGCGGCGGCTACTTCAACGTCAATTCGTGTCACCCTTACGAGAATCCGACCCCGCTCTCGAACTTCCTGGAGGCGCTCGCGATCCTTCTGATCCCGGCGGCCCTCTGCTATACGTTCGGCGCGATGATCGGCGATACCCGCCAGGGATGGGCGGTGCTGGCCGCGATGTTCCTGATCTTCGTTCCTCTCCTTCTGCTCACCGCCTTCCAGGAAACCAGGCCGAATCCGGCGATCGCTTCGCTCGGAATTGAGGGGGGCAACATGGAGGGGAAGGAGCAGCGGCTGGGGATCGTCAACTCGGCCCTTTGGGCCTGCGCGACGACCGCGGCCAGCAACGGCTCGGTCAATTCGATGCACGCGTCCTATGAGCCGCTCGGGGCGCTGGGCCCGCTTTGGCTCATCCAGTTGGGAGAGGTGATCTTCGGCGGCGTGGGGTCGGGACTCTACGGGATGCTCGTCTTCGCGATCATCGCCGTCTTCGTCGCGGGTCTCATGGTCGGTCGCACGCCCGAGTACCTGGGCAAGAAGATCGAGCCCTACGAGATGAAGATGTCGAGCCTGATCGTCCTCGTGCCGCCCCTCGTCGTCCTGATCGGCGCGGCCGTGGCGGTCGCCGTGGAGCCGGGCCGGTCGAGCGTGCTCAACCCCGGGCCGCGGGGTTTCACCGAGATCCTCTACGCCTTCTCGTCGGCCGGGAACAACAACGGGAGCGCCTTCGCCGGGCTGAACGCCAACACGCCCTTCTACAACTTCACCTTGGGCGTGGCGATGTTCATCGCGCGCTTCTGGCTCGCGATCCCGACGCTCGCGATCGCCGGCTCGCTCGGTCGCAAGAAGATCGTGCCGCCCGGACCGGGAACGCTCCCCACGCACACGCCGCTGTTCGTCGGGCTCCTGGCTTCCGTCGTCGTCGTCGTGGGCGCGCTCACGTTCATCCCGGCCCTCGCCCTCGGCCCGGTCATCGAGCACTTGATGAGGTAGATATGCCCACCAAGCCGAAATCGCTGTTCGACCCGGTGCTTACCCGGCGCGCGGCCCTCGACGCGCTTCGGAAGCTCCACCCGCGCCATCAGGTGCGAAATCCGGTCATGTTCGTCGTCTGGGTGGTCGGTTTGCTGACGACCGGGCTTTACGTGCATGCATTGGTCACGGGGAAGGGGGAAGAGACGGCCGGCTTCATCCTCGGCGTCTCGGTCTGGCTCTGGTTCACCGTGCTGTTCGCCAACTTCGCGGAGGCGATGGCGGAGGGACGAGGCAAGGCCCAGGCAGCCGCGCTCCGGAAGAACCGCGAAGAGGTCGTCGCCAAGAAACTTTCCGAACCGCGACGCGACGCAGCGTGTGAGAGGATGCCGGGGTCAAACCTGAGGAAGGGCGACGTCGTCCTGGTTGAAGCGGGAGACATCATTCCCGCCGACGGAGAGGTGATCGAGGGCGTCGCCTCCGTCAACGAGAGCGCCATCACGGGGGAGAGCGCTCCCGTGATCCGGGAGTCGGGCGGCGACCGCTGTTCGGTGACGGGAGGCACCAAGGTGCTCTCGGACTGGCTCGTCGTCCGCGTGACGGCGAACCCCGGGGACACCTTCCTCGACCGGATGATCGCGCTGGTCGAGGGAGCAAAGCGCCAGAAGACCCCGAACGAAATTGCGCTCAACGTGCTCCTGGCGGCGCTCACGATCGTCTTCCTCCTCGCGACGGCGACGCTCCTGCCGTTCTCCGTCTACGCCGTGACCTCTGCCGGCCAAGGCACTCCGGTCTCGGTGACGGTCCTCGTCGCTCTGCTCGTCTGCCTCATCCCGACCACCATCGGCGGACTCCTTTCGGCCATCGGCATCGCCGGGATGGACCGGATGATCCGGGCGAACGTGCTGGCGATGTCCGGCCGGTCGGTCGAAGCCGCCGGCGACGTGGACGTCCTTCTCCTGGACAAGACGGGGACGATCACCCTGGGCAACCGCCAGGCCGTGGAGTTCATCACGTCGGACGGTCTCGACGTGAAAGGCCTGGCCGACGCCGCGCAGCTCGCGTCGCTCGCCGACGAGACGCCCGAGGGCAGGAGCATCGTCGTCCTGGCCAAGGAGAAGTACGGCCTTCGAGAGCGGGACGTCCACAGCCTCGGCGTGAAGTTCGTGCCGTTCTCGGCCCAGACCCGGATGAGCGGGGTCGACCTGAACAGCCGGGAGATTCGCAAAGGCGCGGCCGACGCGATCGAGAAGTACGTTCGCTCCAAGGGCGGCGTCTATCCCGGCCACGTTCGAACGGCGGTCGAATCGATCGCCCGGAAGGGCGGCACGCCGCTCGTCGTCGCGGAAGGCGCTCACGTGCTGGGCGTCATCCACCTCAAGGACATCGTCAAGGGCGGCATCAAGGAGCGCTTCTCCGAGCTCCGGGGCATGGGCATTCGCACCGTGATGATCACGGGCGACAACCCGCTCACGGCGGCCGCGATCGCGGCCGAGGCGGGCGTCGACGACTTCCTGGCGGAGGCGACTCCGGAGGCGAAGCTCAAGCTGATCCGCGAGAGCCAGGCGGGCGGTCGGATGGTCGCGATGACGGGCGACGGGACGAACGACGCCCCCGCACTCGCGCAGGCCGACGTCGCGGTCGCCATGAACACCGGCACGCCTGCGGCGAAGGAAGCGGGGAACATGGTCGACCTCGACTCGAACCCGACCAAGTTGATCGAAATCGTCGAGATCGGGAAGCAGCTCCTGATGACCCGAGGAGCGCTGACGACCTTCAGCCTGGCCAACGACGTCGCCAAGTATTTTGCGATCATTCCGGCGGCATTCGCGGCAACCTCCCCGCCGCTCGCGAAGCTGAACGTGATGGGGCTTGCCACGCCCCACAGCGCGGTGCTGAGCTCGGTCATCTTCAATGCGCTGATCATCGTCTTCCTGATCCCCCTCGCGCTACGGGGCGTCCGCTATCGGCCGGTGGGAGCGGCCTCGCTTCTTCTGCGCAACCTGCTCCTCTATGGAGTCGGCGGCCTGATCGTGCCATTCGTGGGGATCAAGGCCATCGACCTTGTCCTCCTCGCCTTGAGCCTGACGTAACTTGGAGGTCCTGATGAAGACTCACCTGCGACCGGCACTCGTGTCCCTGACGGTCCTGACGCTGATCACCGGGTTCCTCTACCCGGCGGTCGTGACGGGCCTGGCCCAGCTCTTGTTCCCGAAGCAAGCGAACGGAAGCCTGATCCTGCGCAACGGCAAGCCCGTGGGATCCTCCCTGATCGGCCAGGGCTTCGACGACCCGAAGTACTGCTGGGGCCGTCTCTCGGCGACGAGTCCCGTCCCCTACACGGCCTTCCATGCCGAGAAGGCAACCGGATCGAGCGGGTCCAATCTGGGGCCTCTGAACCCTGCGCTTCGGAGCGCGGCGGAGGCGCGGGTGAAGGCGTTGAGGGAAGCCGATCCGGAGAACCCCTCGGCGATTCCGGTCGACCTCGTCACGGCCTCCGGCAGCGGCCTCGACCCCGACATCAGCCCCGAGGCCGCCTCCTGTCAGGTCCCCAGAATCGCGAAGGCGAGGCATCTTTCCGAGGAGGCCGTCCGAAAACTCGTCTCCGAACAAACGCAACCCCCTCAGCTGGGCCTCCTCGGCAGCCCTCGGGTCAACGTGCTGGCATTGAATCTTGCCTTGGACCGGGCGGGAGGCGACCGATGACCACGGCACGTCGGACGGCCGTTCTGATCGTCGCCGGAGAGGACTCGGCGCCGGATCGCGCGTTCGATGCGATTCGGCGACACTTCGGCGAGTTCTACGACCAGATCATCTTCATGAGCATCGGTTTGGTCGACTATCAAGTGGTTGATGACCATGAGAGCTCCGAGATCGGGTCCCACGTTCGTCATGCGGCCAGAGGGGCGGTGACGACCTGTCTGGAAAAAGCAAAAGACGCGGGCATGAAAGCAGTCACGTGCGTGGCCATCGGAACCGATCCCGTGGACGAAGTCGAGAAGCTGGCCGTGGACTTCGCGAAGCGCTCCGACGGGACGATGTTCTTTCTGGGCAAGATCGTGTTCGAGAACCAGAAGTGGTTCCATTCGTTCCTTCACAGCCGTACGGGCGAAGCGATCCAGCGTCGACTCGAGCGGCGAGGGCTGCCGCTCACCATCCTTCCGATCGTTGTTCCGGGTTGAGGCGGTTAGAATGGATCCGTGGCGATGACTGAGATCCGTCCCGATCCGGATACCCTCCTGGCCCGGGTGAAGGAGAAGGAGAGCCAGGCCAAGAGGGGCCGGCTCAAGGTCTTCCTCGGGGCCTGCGCGGGTGTTGGCAAGACCTACGCCATGCTGGAGGCGGCCCAGCGGCTCAAGCGGGACAACATCGAGATCGTCGCGGGCTACGTCGAGTCCCACGGCCGCGCGGAGACGGATGCGCTCCTCGAGGGCCTCGAAGCCCTGCCGTCGCGCTGGGTCGAGTACCGGGGAGCGAAGCTCCGGGAGTTCGATCTCGACGCGGCCCTGGCGCGGAAGCCCGCCGTGCTGCTGGTCGACGAGCTCGCCCACACGAACTCGCCGGGCTCCAAGCACGCCAAGCGCTGGCAGGACGTGAAGGCGCTCCTGGACGCGGGCATCTCGGTCCTCACGACGCTCAACATCCAGCACATCGAAAGCCAGAACGACTTGGTCGCGCAGATCACCCGCGTCGTCGTCCGGGAGACCGTCCCCGACGCGCTCCTCGAAGAGGCCGACGACGTCGAGCTCGTCGACCTTCCCCCGGACGAGCTGCTGCAACGGCTCCAGGAGGGAAAGGTCTACGTTCCGGAACAGATCGAGCGCGCCCGGGAGAGCTTCTTCCGGAAGGGAAATCTGATCGCGCTGCGTCAGCTGGCCTTGCGATACACGGCCGAGCGGGTGGACCGGCAGATGCAGGCTTATCGGAAGGACCAGGCCATCGCCACCGCCTGGCCCGGTGCCGAGAGGTTGCTCGTCTGCGTCGGGCCCAGCCCGCAGTCGGCCAAAGTCGTTCGCGCGGCGAAGCGAATGGCCATGCGCCTTCATGCCGAGTTGATCGCGGTCTACGTCGAGACCCCGGCGGTCGCGTCGCTCCCGCATGTCGATCGGGAGCGAGTCGTCCAGACGCTGCACCTGGCGGAGCAGCTTGGAGCGGAGACCGCGACATTGACCGGAGAAGATCTTCCCGACGTCATCCTTCGATACGCCCGGGAGCGGAACGCGAGCAAGATCGTCATCGGCAAGCCCGGGTCGTGGTCGTGGAGGACCTGGATCGCCGGATCTCCGGTGGACCGGCTCGCGCGCCAGAGCGGCGAGATCGACATCTACGTCATCAAGGGTGCTGTTGAGGAAGTCGAGAAGTCCGAGCCTGCGCCCGCGCGGCCCTTCACCTGGGCCAAGTACGGGTGGAGCCTCGGCACGGTCGCCCTCTGCACCCTGATCTCTGCGGCGCTTTTCCATCGCCTGGCTGAAGCGAACCTCGTCATGGTGTACCTGGCCGGGGTCGTTCTGGTCGCCACCAAGTTCGGCCGGGGACCGTCGATCATGGCGTCGATCCTGAGTGTCCTTGCCTTCGACTTCTTCTTCGTGCCGCCCACCCTCACGTTCGCTGTTTCGGACAGCCAGTACATCCTGACCTTCGTGATCATGCTGGCCGTGGCCCTGGTCGTCAGCACGCTGGCCGTGCGGTCCCGCCAGCAGGCCGAGTCGGCGACGGAGCGGGAACGACGGACGTCGGCCCTCTATTCGATGAGTCGGGAACTGGCCAGCACGCAGGGCATGGAAGAGCTCGCCGTTGTCGCGCGCAGACACGTCGAGGACGTCTTCCACGGCCAGGCGGGCATCTATCTGGCGGCTACGGACGGGAAGGTCGAGCCGGTCAAGTCCGCCGATGGCGAGGGCATCGACGAGCGCGGCGTGGCCCAGTGGGTCTTCGACCACAAGCAGAACGCGGGCTTGGGCACGCGGACGCTGCCGGGCTCCCGGTCGATCAACGTTCCGCTCGCGGTGGGGGACCGAGTGATCGGGGTCCTGGGCTTCGTCCCGCGCGACGCGGCGGGGTTCCTGGTCCCGCAGCAGATGCAGCTCCTGGAGACGTTCGCGACCCAGACGGCGGTGGCGCTGGAGCGGGAGCGGCTGGCGCAGCAGGCGGGGGAGTCCCGAGTCCAGATCGAAGCCGAGAAGCTCCGCAACACGCTCCTTTCCGCGATCTCTCACGACCTACGCACGCCGCTCGCGGCAATCCAAGGGGCGACCACCCTTCTCGTCTCGTCTCCCAATGTCGACCCGGGGGTTCGTCTCGATCTGCTCATGAGCATCCACGAGGAGGTGGAATACATCAACAGGATGGTGACGAACCTGCTCAACCTGACGCGGCTGGAGTCGGGCAAGGTCGAGATCCGCAAGGAGCTCCAGGCGCTCGAGGAGATCGTGGGGACGGTCACGGACCTGCTCGAGAAAAGACTGAAGGACCGGCCGCTCAAGATCTCGATCCCGGCCGATCTTCCCATGATTCCCGTGGACGCGCCCCTCGTTCAGCAGGTACTCTTCAACCTCCTCGATAACGCCGTCCAGCACACTCTGTCCGGCACTTCCATCGAGATCTCCGCGGCGGTCGAGGCAGGGGCGGTGCGCGTCGAGGTCGCGGACCGAGGGCCCGGCATCCGGCCGGGGGAGGAGCGGAAGATTTTCGACAAGTTCTATCGCGTCACCGCGGAAGGAAAGCGCTCGGGCATGGGGCTGGGGCTGGCGCTTTGCGAGGCGATCGTCCGCCTGCACGGCGGACGGATCTGGGCGGAGAACCGCCCCGAAGGGGGCGCCGCTTTTCGGTTCACGCTCCCGCTGGAGGCGCGGACTCCCGCGGCGGCCCCGTGAGCGAGAAGAAGCGTGTGGCCGTCGTGATCGAGGACGACGCTCCGATCCGCCGGTTCCTGAAAGCGACGCTCGAGGAGAACGGCTTCAAATACATCGAGGCGGATACCGCGAAGAAGGGACTCGTGCAGTGCGAGACCCAGATGCCGGACCTCGTCATCCTGGACCTGGGGCTGCCGGACATGGACGGTCTTGAGGTCATCGAGCGGGTCCGGGAGTGGTCGAAGGTTCCGATCGTGGTGCTCTCCGCGCGCGGCCAGGAGAAGGACAAGGTGGCGGCCCTCGATACGGGCGCCGACGACTACTTGACCAAGCCCTTCGGCGTCGAAGAGCTGATGGCCCGGATCCGTGTGGCGCTGCGCCACTCGTCGAAAACGGGCTCGGGCGAAGGGGAGCCGGTGTTCCGCTACAAGGGGCTCGAAGTGGACCTCGAGCGTCGCGTCGTCTCCGTCGGGGCCAAGGAGGTCCACCTGACGCCGATCGAATACCGGCTGCTCGCGACGCTGGTGAAGCACGCCGGGAAGGTGCTGACCCACAAGCAATTGCTGGTCGAGGTCTGGGGCCCGAACGCGGAGTTCGAGAACCAATACGTCCGCGTGTATATGAACCAGCTCCGCCACAAGCTGGAGTCGGAGCCTGCGCGTCCCAAATACTTGGTTACCGAGACTGGGGTCGGATATCGGTTGAAGGTGTGATGGCCGGCTCTCGACGGTCCTCCGCGCGCTTGGGATCTCCGGGGATTCGCCAAGCGCCCTCCAGCCCCTCGCCGGGTGGGGAGCGCGAGCCTGCTTAATTCTTCGGAACTTCCCACTTCCAACCCAGGCCGGCGTCCTCTTTGTCGGCCTTGACCCATCGGGCGCCCTCGCGGATGAAGGGAAGGAGCGCGGTGAGGTCGTCCTTCACGCCGTCGAACCAGAGCTTGTCGCTGCCTTTGAGCTCGAAGACCAGAAAACTGCCGGACGCCGCCGGCTGGAATCCGCGGGTGAAGACCCAGGTCGTGAAGTCGTCCGCCTTGGCGGGCTTCGACAGCCGGTTGGTTCGGATAGGGCAGTCGAAGCGATGACGGGTGTACCAGAACGCATGGCCGCCGCCTCCGCCGACCCGGGACCGGCGCATCAGCTGGCAGCCGTCGATGGTCTTGCCGTCCTTGTGGCGAACCACGGGCTTGAGCTTGAGGTAGTCGCGGAGGATGTCGCAGTCCTCGAGCGTGTCCGGCGTCTCCGCCGTCTTCTCGGGTTCCGTCTTTCGCGGGGGAGTCTTGGGCGTTTCCGCCGGCGGGGCAGGAGCAACGACGGTCTGACCCGGGCCGGCCGTCGGCGCCACGTAGAGGAAGAACTTGTAGCCGCTCGCGGCGGCGCCGATCTTCTGGCGCACGGTGGCCTTGGCCTCTTCGCTGGCGACCCGGACCATGATTCGGGGCTCCTCGGCCGTGCCGCCGGCGGAGACCTCGACCACGCCCTCGATCGCCCGGATCGTGGGTCCGATCTCTTTGAGGACGTCCTGGACGCTGGGCCGCTCCGCCTGTGCGGCCGCCGCCATCGCCAGGGTCGTTCCCAGGATGAACGCCGTCATCGGACCTCCGCGGGAATCCACTTCCCTATATGCCGGGAGGATTCATTCGTTCCAAGAAAACAGTTCAATTCTTCTGCACGCGATCCCAGACCGCTTCCATGATCGCCATCGACGCGCGCTCGGGAGAATCGGTCCCGCACGAGTCGAGAAGCGCTTTGTTTCCTCCCCACAGCTGAAACTCGTTCCGGATGCCGCGCCCCCAGCTGTGGAGATCGTTGATGAGGTCCTCGCGCCGGGTCTTCCGGAGTCTGCCCTGGTCCTCCGGCGACATCCGCGAGACGATCGACTCGACGGCTTCCTGGACCGTCGCGGGCAACTTCGCCGTTTGCCTGGCGGGCGGGGCGGTGCAGCCCACGGTGGAGAGAAGCAGGATGACGAGAGTCCTCATGTATTCCAGACGTCACCAAGGGCGCACCCCTTGAGGTATAGTGCTACGAATGGCTGCGCGGGAAAAAGTCGGGGACCTGATTTATCTCAACGCGGGGAGCGTCGTCGGCTACCTCTTCTGGCTCGGCTACTGGTACGTGAAGGCGTTGGGAAGCGCGTTCAGCTCCGCGAGCCACTCGTCCTCAGACGGGGGAGTCGTCAATTTCCTGCTGGCCGGCGTGGCGGTCGCGGTCGTGGCCTGCGCGGTCGGATCGTTCTTCGCGCCCGCCGGCCGGGCCAAGCTCCTCGCTCTGGCCCCCCTCCTCCTCATCCCGCTGGCGGAAGGATTCATCAGGTACCAGAAGGACGCGGACCACAGAAAATGGGCCCGTGAACATCCGGCTCCAACGTCAGTCCGAAAGCGGAACCTCCAGGGATTCTCGAAGGACTACGTCATCCGGGGCAAAGGGCAGGACGATGACGAGTACGCCGATGAGTCCTTTCTGATGCATGACCGGGAACTGAACACCATCGTGTGCATTGAGGCGGGCGATACCATCCGCTCCACCCCCGTCGGAAAAGTCGACGGCCAGCACCTCGACACCTTGCTCAGCCGCCCGGAACTGGTGGATCTCTACAAGTGGTATGTGGACCGGGAAGGCAAGAAGATCTACGACCGCTACGTCGTCCGCCACCGGCCGGACCTGGACCCGAAGGAATTCCATCTCGAAAAGTTCCAGCGGTGATGCGGCCATGCGCCTGGCAGAAATGAGCCGTGATTTCTGGGAACTCCGCTCGGGAGAAGAGTCCGCCCGCAAGCATCCCGACAAGTTCCATCTTCCTTCCCTGGAACTCCGAAAGAGCCTGAAACGAGGCCAGGCCGCCAAGCTGATCTTCGAGATCGAATCGCAGGATGACGCCGGCACGCGGATCCAGCAGGGGGAGCGGATGTGGGTCGTCGTTCGGGAGCAAGTCGGCGAGGTCTACATCGGAATTCTCGACAATCAGCCGGCATCCCTCGTCCCTGGGGACAAGGTCTATCTCTGCTTCGGCGCCGAGATTCCCTTCCTTCCGGAACACGTCATCGAGATCGCCAGTCCGCCCGCCGACTACGTGGAGTGGCAGCTGGGACAAAAACCTGAACGGACCTGGCCCCGCGACTAGCGCTCGCGGTGCAGGATGCCGGCTCTCAGGAGGAGCTTCGAGAGGTCCTTCGGGTCGTTCCCCTCGATCGAGAAGTCGGCGCTCCACGCGACGCCGTCGTCGTAGGTGAACAGGATCGTGAAGTCCCGGATCTCATAGCGGCCCTCGCCGCGCGGCGGCGGCTTGGGAAGGCGGACGACGTGGCCGCCGGCCCACGCCGGGACCGGAACGTGGCCGACATCTTCCAGCAGGCCGTCGTCCTTAAAGCGGCCGGCCGCGGTGAACTCGATCCGGCGGGGTTGCGCGGCGCCCGGCAGATGCCACCGTCCGTCGAGCTTGAGGCCGTCGACGGACGCCATCGGCTCCCAAACCTGATCGCCCAGGCGGAGCTTGCCGTTCTCGCGACGGTACACCTGCGCGGGCTTGTCCGCGGCGCGGGTGACGTGGATCTCCTGGTCGCCGCCCGCCGTCCACGCGCCGTAGAAGCCCTGCAGCATCTTCGCGTCGATCTTCGGGGGGAGCGGCGACGCCGCATGGCCTTCGAGATAGAGCGGGGTGAAATCGGCGACGCCGTCCGCGCGGAGCCACAGCCGGTCGTACGGGACCGCGGTGATGAGCATCTGTCCGGCGTTGAATTCCGTGACGGTCTGCTGGACCCGGCGGCGCCACGCTTCCGCAATCCGCGGCCGCGCCGCCGCCTTGGGCGGGTTCTTCACGACCACGCCGTGCAGGATCGTTCCGATCGTCTTCAGGTTCTCGCTGCCGTAGACCACCACGCTGACGTAGCCGGCCTCCGTGAGGACACCGTTGACCCTCAGGGTCTGCGTCCAGTTCGTCGCATCCTTGCCGGCCGTCGACGTCCGGATGAACGGGCCGGGGACGCTCGGCTCGTGCTTCGGCGGGACGGTGTCCTTGAGCATCGCCTTCGCCATCTCGTCGAACATCGTCCGCTGCGTCTCCCACAGGGTGCCGCGGAGCGGCTGGGGCGGAAGCACGAGGAGGACGTAGAGCGGAGGCTCGAGGGGGGCTTCCTTGGCTCGGGGCGGGACGAGCGTGACGCCTCCCTCCGGCTCGTCGGTCCGGGTCCAGCCGTCCGGCAGCGGAATCTCGAGACCGAAGACCGATTCGACCGCTTTCGCCGGGCGGGATTTCGGAGCCTTCGGGATGGGATCCTGGAGCAGGCCCGCCAGCGAAAGAAGCGCCGGGATCAGCAACACCATGGCGCGGCATTGTCACAGGGGGACGATGACGAGTCCATCCGAATCAGCGTGCGAGCGATCCTGCCGTATACTCTTTCAGCGATGGACAGTCTTCTTAGACTTCTGAACGATCACTCCCACGCCCTAAAGGTCCTCTGGGGCGCCTGCATGATCGGTGTGGTGGGTGTCTCGATCGTCTATCGCCTCTGCCGACGAGAGGGGCTTTCCATGAAGCCCCAAGGCGACGTGATCTTTCACGAGCGATTCGGCTCGGGCAGTTCTCATCGCAACCTCTTGACGAGATTGGGCGGCGCCCAGAACTGTCTTCTGGTGACCGTCACCGATCGCGAACTTCTCCTCCGACCGTGGTTTCCCTTCAACCTGCTCTTCCTGCCGGAGATCTACGATCTCGAGCATCGGATTCCGATCGCGGAAATCTCCAGCATCCGTGAGCGGAAGCTCTGGTATGGATGGGAGGGGCTGGATCTCGAGTATCGAAGAGCCGATGGAGGAAGCCGGCGGATCACCCTCTCCCTCCGCGGGAAGGAGGCCTTTCTTCAGGCGCTGAGGAAGCTGGGGGTGATGCCTCAGGGGGCGAAGTAGCCGCCGAGATTGCCGCGGCAGGCGCCTTGGGGAAGCAGCCGGTCGGCGGCCGTCTTGGCCTCCGAGAGCGTGAAGGCGAACGCCAGCGGATACTTGCCCGGCGGCTGGTTGCCGTTGAAGCGACCGGCGCCCCAGGCGTCGCCCTTCGCGACGAGATCGAACCGCGTCACCTTGCCCTCCGCCGTGGCGACGACGCCGAGAATCTCGCCGATGAATCCGCGGTCGCCGGCGGCGTTCTCGAGATGGACCGAGCCCTTGACGGTCCCGTCCTTGCCGATCTCGAGCTCGACCTTCCGCATCTCGTCGCGGCGCCACCAGGGAGGCTCGCCGCGCGTGTTGTCGACCAGATGGTACGCGGCGATTCTCTTCTTGAGCGATTCCGCGACCTTGCCCGCCGCGAGCGCCTTCGACTCTTCCGCGTCGATCCAGAGATTGTCGCGGCCGAGCGACTCCTGGTAGATCTCGGCGTTGCGGCTCTTGCCCTTCTCGTAGCCGGCCAGCACCTTGGTCGTCACCCTGACGACGAGCCCGCCCTCGGGCGGAGTCTTGTGGAAGCGGGCGTCGGGCGCGCCGGCGGCCGGCGGGGCGGCCGCGGGAGGCTCGAAGGTCTTCAGCGCCTTCTGCATCAGCCCCTTGAGATGGCTCGCGCTGTGGGTGTTGGTGGAGGCGAGGAGCTTTCCCTCCGACGTGCAGATGTACTCGCCCTGGTGGCTGGCGACCGAGCGGTAGAAGTCGCCCTCCGCGTCCTTCTGCTTTTCGATGTGGTGGTTGTCGACGGCGGCGGGGATGAACTGGTCCTTGAGGAGCGCGATGATCTCCGGATCGCTGAAGACCGACACGCGGCCGATGATGACGTTGTTTCAGCCGCAGCCCAGCGGATGGCCGTCCATCGACCAGATCAGGATGAGCTTCTTCTGCTCCGCCGCGAGGTCGCGCGCCTCGAGGAGCGAGGTCTTCCACGGGATCGACAGCCACGCCTCGTCCTTGGGAGGCTGCAGCTCCCGATGGAGCTTCTCGAACTCCTGGACGGTGAGCCCGTCGGGCAGGAGGACCAGGGCCGCCAGCAGCGCACGGACCAGCATGGGCCGCTCCTTTCGTTCCTTACTATGATACCCCCCGGAGGACTACAGCTCGGTCAGCGATCGGATCCGCGCGTGGACCTCCCCCGGACTCCTGGTCACGCGATCCAGCACCGCCTCCGCCAGGTCCGTATCGCCGGGCTCCTGCAGATGATTGCGGGCTTTCTTCAAAGATGTGACAAGAAACTCCGCCGTGACGCGCGACCGGAGGAAGGAGAGGTTGGCGTCCCTCCAATAAATGGACCAGCGGCGCGGATCCTCGTCGGAGATCGGGGGGCCTCCGCCGCCCAGGGGAGTCCAGGGGTGGAACAGGGGATTGTCCCGGGCCGTGAACGCAAGGCAGGACGCGAACTGCACCGCGGTGCGGGCGTAGCCTGCGGTGGACATTTCCCACCATGCGTCCCAGAGCAGCGGGAAATCGTCCGATGCCTCCGCGTAGCTCGACACTTCCTCCGTCCAGAGGTGCGGCTCGGAGATTCCCTTGATCCGGTGAAGCGCCCCCTCATTCTCGAGGGCGGCCAGAATCGCGGTTCGGACGAACGCGCCGGCGGCTGTCCTGAACGGTTCCGCGAGTGTCTCCGCCAGAAATGCTTCCTTCTTCATGGCTCCCCAGAAATGCTCGCGGTAGGCGTCATTGGGATCGCTCTCCTCCAGCTTCTCCGCCCAGATGCGCGCGAGCCCAGGAAAGAGATAGGTCAGTTCATCGACCGTGCCGATCGTGCCCAGCGCATTGTAGACATAGGTCCGCACCTCGCCGGTCGCCGTCAGGGTCCGGGGGTCCTGATCGAGGAGCGCGAGGATACGCTCGTCGGTGAGGCACATGGAGCAGGGGCACCCTTTGCCCGTCGTCGGCTTCGGAACCGGCTGGAAGGCCGCGAGAAGACGATCCCAGGCGGAAGCGACCTGCGGCGCGAGCATGCCGACATTCTACTGCGTCCGGCGGATTATTCGCGATCCTGGCGGTACCCGTAGTTCGACATGTTCCAGCCCGGGAAGTGGCGGTCGTACGCGGGAGAGGCGAACTGGTGCGGCCAGAGCTCCAGCGCCACGCCCAGGAGGTCCACCTGCGGGCCGTCGCGCTTGTAGCCCCAGGTCCAGTCGCCGAGCGCCAGGACGTCGAACCGCGTGAACGCCTCCTTCTTCCGGTCGTAGACCAGGACGCCGGAGAACTGGGGCTCGTACGCGTAGGGGAAGTTGCCTTTCTCCTTCTTCAGCGATGCCGTGCCGGAAAGCTTCAGGCGAAGTTCCGCGGGAGACGCCGCATCCACCGTCAGGGTCAGCTTCCTCGACCGGATCTCCTCCGGCCTCCATTTGGGCTGCACTCAATAGATGGTGTTCAGGAGCGTCAGGCGGACGATCCGGTCGGCCACCGACTCCGACAGCGGGACGCTCTGGCCCGCCTTCGGGTCGGGCGGCAGGATCGACTTCCACTGTTCCTGGGTGAGCCAGAGCCACACGCGGCCCGGCTCCGGGTCCACGAACGTCTGCCAGTTCGAGTCCTCCTTGCCGAGTTCCTGGCAGTCGCGGTACTCCTTCAGCCGCTTGTGCTTTCCGTCCGCGCCGCGGTCGAGCGGCCGGTTGTAGCCCTTGAGGATGAGGCTCCCCGCGGGCCGCTTGGGGAAGGCGGGGTCCATCTCCTGCGGCGGGAGATCGTCGACCTTCACGGCGCCGGGCCGCCGCTCCTCCTCGGAAAGCGCCTGCCACTTCTCCAGGGCTTTGAAGGGATCGCAGACGCTCCGACCGCCGCAGCTCGACCGCTTGACGTCCGCGCAGAGGATCTTGCCGCTCGGCGTCACGCCGTGGGCCGCGCCGGTGATCCAGGCGTAGTCCTTGCAGAACGACTTCCAGAACGCCCCTTCGGCGTCCTTGCACTCGCCGTGGACGGTGATGACGACGGGAACGAAGTGCTTCTTGAGGAGCGCGACGCGCTCCGGGGACCAGTTCGACCTCGCACGGGTCGCGGTCCCGACCCCTCAGGTGAGCCCGAGGGGATTCCCGTTGGCGGCCCAGATGAAGAGCGGCTTGCCTTCGGCCGCGGCCCGCTTGCGGCCTTCCCACAGGCTCGTCGTCCACTCGATCTCGTCCCAGCGGGCTTCGCCCGGGGACGCCTTGACGAGCGCGAAGTTGGCCTCGAAGGGATCCGGCACGGCCCGCCCGGGATCCTGCGCCGCCAGCAGAAGGATCGCCGCCATCCATTTCATCGCGGTGTTCTCCTCAGTCTTATCTACAGGGAGATATGCCGAGGAGCGGTCGGATGGCTATTTTGCCAGAGGATTGTATAACTGTCATTGCTGCCAGAATTCGTAGAGTCGATCGACGACATAGCAGACGGCCGGCACGATCGCGAGCGCGACGCCGATCATGAACCAGCGGTAGGCGGCCAGCAGGCGTTGGAACGTCATCCGGAGATTGGACGCCGCCGGGCTACTTTTTCTGCTTCTCGAAGTGCTTCAGGAAGGCGGCCTTCGTCTTCTCGATGATCGCCTCGTCGGGTTGCGTCCATTCGATGACGAGATTCGGCAGCTCGGCCTTGAGCTTCTTCACGTCCTCGTCCGAGGCGATCACCTTCGGAATCGAGAGCTTCTTCAGGCGGGGCAGCGCCGCCAGGTGCTTGAAGCCGCCCTCCCAGGTCAGCCAGGTCTCCGTCAGGCTGATCTCCTCGAGGCTTTTCACCTCGCTCAGGTTCCGGAGCGCTGCGTCGGTGAGCCGCGGCGAGTACTGCGGACCGGCGATGAAGATCCGGAGGTCCGGCAGCTTGCGGAGCGGCAGCAGCGCGTCGTCGTTGACGTAGAACGTGTGGAACACGTCGAGCTTCTTCAGGGTCTTGATCGTGGCGAGCGCCTCCATCGCCTCGAGGCCGATCATGCAGCCGCCCAGCCGGATCGACTCCAGGCTCGGCAGCGCGGCCAGGTGGGCGAGGCCCGCGCCGATCGGCTGATCCTTCTTCGTGCGGAACCAGTGGTCGAAGCCGATCTGCTTCAGGTTCTTCCAGCTCGCCAGCGACTTGAACCCGTCGTCCGTCAGCTGCGCGCCGTTGGAGAAGAACTTCTCCAGCCGGTCGAGCCCGGTCAGCAGCGCGGCGGCTTCGTCGTTGAACCGCTGCTCCTCCGCGCTCAGGTTCAGCACGACCAGGTTGAGGCACTGGCCGACGGCCTTATAGTCCTCGATCGTGATCCCCCGCAGGTTGCCCATGTGGAGTTCGGTCACGGATCCGGCGGGCGTCTTCTTCGTCTTCACGCCCTTCGCCTCGAGGGGCTTGACGATCTCGACGTCGTCGGCGACGACGGCGCAGGAGACCAGGGCGGCGAGGAGGATCTTCATGAGGTCCCTCAACGGTTGAGGCGCCAGCCGAGAAGTTCGGCCACCCGGGGGTCCTTGTTCTTCCCGCTCTTCGTCCAGGCGTCGAAGACTTCCTTCTCCCGGCCGGTGCAGCCGATGCCGAGCGCCTCCAGGTACCACTTATTCACCACGCGCGCCTGCCGCGCCTTCTCCTGCTCGACGAAGTCCTTCGACGCGATCTCGCCGAGCGGCGACGGCGGCTGCACCTTGTCCGCGAGCGCGACGAGGATCTCCAACGCCGACGACATGGGCTCGTAGGCCATCGCCAGGCAGAGCTCTCTCGCGACGAACGGATGGGAATCGGCGAGGAGGCTACGGGCGATCTCGATCATGTCCGCCTTGTTCTGCCGCAGCGCGCGCAGCGCCGTGATGCGCAGGTTCACGTCCGGATCCTGGAGGGCCTGCCGGAGGGCCGCCCGTCCTTCGGGCAGCCGCGCCAGGATCCACAAGGCCCGGGCCCGGAAGCGCGGATTCGGCGAGGCCGACAGCTCCTTCAGCGCGGCCGTCGCGGCCGCTCCGCCCGCGGAAAGCTTCTGGAAGCCGAGGTACCGCCGCGCCAGGTTCGGCGAGCAGAGGGCCGCGATCTGTCCCTGGGCGGTGCTCAGATCGAGCGTCGGGACGGCCGGCTTGTTGCCGGTCGGCGCGATCCGGTAGATCCGCCCGCTGATCGTCGCCGCGTCGATGTCCCCGGTGGCGTGGCCGCCGACCCCGGAGTCGGTCCAGTCGGCCACGAACACGGCCCCGTCCACGCCGACGGCGACGTCGTCGGGTCGGACCCAGTTGTACGAGGATTTCAGGAAATCGACCGATTCGCAGGAGTATCCGGCTCCGGCAGGCGTCGGGAGATACGCTCTCACCACGCTGGGACCCGCATCGCAGTGAAGCAGCGCGCCTCGGAACGGTTCGGGAAGCAGGTCGCCTTCGTAGACGGCGATCCCGCACGGCGAGCCGGCGCCCGTCATGAGGAGATTCGGGACCACGCCCGGGTCGCGCTGATGCCAATGGGCCTCCTGGCGCGTCTGGGTCGGATGAGTCCCCTGATCGCGCGCCCAACTGGACCCCTTGGTTCCGACGTACCCAAAGTTCCCCCCCTCCATCACGTAGTTGATCCGGACGCCCTGGTTTCCGTCGTCGTCGTTGTCCGACTGCCAGGCCGTCCCGAAGGAATCCGCCGCGACTTCATAGTTGTTGCGGAAGTTGTGTCCGAGAACTTCGAAGCCCGATCCATCGGGGTTGCAGCGGAACGCCATGCCCTGCCAATACCGGGGCCCGCCCGACACGCGCGGCGCGCCGCGCCATCGCTGGCCCTTGCCGCCGACCTCGCTCCCGGTCGTGTCGACGATCGCCTCGCCCTTCCCATTCAGGAGGCGGGAACCGTCGCAGCCCGAGTTGCCGGCATTGAAGTAGAAGCGTCCGTCGGGACCGAACATGAGGGAGTGGAGGCCGTGGTCGCTGTTGACGCCGCCGAAGCCGTCGAAGAGCACCTCGGGCGGGCCCGCGGGCTTGTCGCCGGACGCGTCGATCGTGTAGACGAGCATCTTCGGGGACTGGGCGACGTAGACCTTGTTCCCCAGGACGCAGATTCCGAGCGGCGCCGCGATCTGCTTGTCCTGAAGGAAGACTTTGTAACTGTCGCAGATGCCGGCGCCCTTGGTGTCTTCCAGGACGACGATGCGGTCGCCGTCGGGGCTGAGCTGGGACTTGCGGTAGTTGACGGCTTCGGTGACCCAGACGCGGCCGCGCTCGTCGATGTCCATCGCGGTCGGATTGACGAGGCCCGGCTCGCGGGCCCAGGTCGTGAGCGAGAGTCCGGCCGGAAGGACGAAGGTCTTCTCGACCTCCTCCGGAGGCTTCATCCCGGTGCGGGGCCGGTCCTGGGGGACCAGGAAGAGCAGGACGACGAGCAGCGGTCGCATGGAAGGCTCCCCAAGAATCGAGTCTTAAAGAACTACGGGTTTCGGCGCCCGATCTTGCGCAAATTCATCGGTTTCCGCGACGGAATTCCGCCGTAGCAGCAGCGTCGAAGCGGAATCAGTCCTTTGGAGCCGCATTTCGCGGAGGAGCCCATGAAGCGCCGCAAGTTCACGGAACCCGGACTCACCGATCGCAGCGAACGTCCCACGTCGCATGCGCTGTTCGCCCCGATGGAGCGGCGGAAGGCGCGCGAAGAGAAAGTCCATCGCGCCCGCGCTCGTCGATCCTCCCGCTGACCCCGGTTTCTCCGTAACATTCTCCCGCCCGACGGCTCTGTGGACCTCTGTCGGGTAGGGTGGGAACGTTCGGGGGAACCGTTCTGCGATCGCCATCCTGCCGCGCCACCGGTCCCTCGGCTGTCGGAACGAGGAGGGTTGGTGGAACGACGGGCCGTCGTCATCACGGGCACCGTTCAGGGCGTCGGCTTCCGCCCCTTCGTCTACCGTCTCGCGTCGGAACTCCGTCTCGGCGGGTTCGTCCGCAATCAATCCGGATCCGTCCACATCGAAGTCGAAGGCGACCCACCGCAGCTCGACCGGTTCCTCGACGAAGTCTCTCTGCATCCGCCCAATCTCGCCCGCGTCGAGGAGCTGTCGTGGGAGCGCCGGCCGCCGATCGGGGACCGCGACTTTCGCGTCGACGACAGCCGGGACGACGGCGTCCGGCAGATCCGCGTCGCGCCCGACGTCGCGACCTGCGCGGCGTGCCGCGCCGAGCTCTTCGATCCCGCGAACCGGCGGTTCCGGTATCCGTTCCTGAACTGCACCGACTGCGGGCCGCGGCTGACCATCATCACCGGAAGCCCGTACGACCGCAGCCGGACGACCCTGTCGGGCTTTCCGATGTGCCCGGCCTGCCGGGCGGAGTATGACGATCCGTCCGACCGGCGATTCCACGCGCAGCCCACCGCCTGCGCGGCGTGCGGTCCGACCCTCTCCCTCCTGGATGCGGAAGGCCGTCCGCAGCCCGCCGTCCTCGAGCCGTTGGCGGCGTTCGCCGATGTCTTGCGCCGCGGCGGGATCGGAGCGCTGAAGGGATTGGGCGGCTATCACCTGGCGTGCGACGCCCGTCGGGACGAGGCGGTTCGCGCGCTCCGGACCCGGAAGGGCCGCGAAGAGAAGCCCTTCGCCGTCATGGTCCGCGACCTGGACCAGGCGGCCACCCTCTGCGAAACCGGTCCCCTGGAACGCTGCCTGCTCGAATCGCCCGCCGCGCCAATCGTCCTTCTCCCTCGACGGAAGCGCGGCGCGTCTCCTCTTTCGGCGCTCGTCGCCCCGGGCAGCCCGTGCCTGGGAATCTTCCTGCCCACGACGCCGCTCCATCACCTGCTCCTCGAGGAGATGAAGGGGATTCCCCTGGTGATGACCAGCGGGAACCGATCCGACGAGCCGATCGCGACCGATGAACGGGTCGTCGAGCAGCTCGCCGGCATCGCCGACGCGTTCCTCGTCCACAACCGCCCGATCCGCGTGCGGTGCGACGACTCGGTCACGCGCGTCGTGGCCGGCGTCGAGGCGCCGATCCGGCGGTCGCGCGGCTTTGCGCCCGAACCCCTGCGGATTCCCGTCTCGTCGGCCGTCCCGACGCTTGCCGTCGGCGCGCAGCTCAAGTCGACGTTCGCGCTCGGCCGGGGCGACCGCGTCTTTCTCAGCCATCATCTCGGAGACCTGGATCACGCGACGGCCTTCGAGGCATTCGAGCGGGATCTCCGGCTCTACGAGTCGCTCTTCTCGATCCGGCCCGAGCGCATCGTCCACGACCTTCACCCGGACTACGCCTCCACGCGCTACGCGAGGGAACGGGCCCGGCGCGAGGGAATCGAGAGCATCGCCGTTCAACACCATCACGCCCATCTGGCCTCCTGCATGGCGGAGAACGGACTGACGGGACCGGTGATCGGCGTGACGTTCGACGGCACGGGCTTCGGCGCCGACGGGACGATCTGGGGCGGAGAGTTCCTGGTGGGCGATTACCGCTCGTTCCGGAGAGCCGCCCACCTGGAGGAGGCGCTTCTCCCGGGCGCCGAGCAGGCGATCCGGGAGCCGTGGCGAATGGCCCTCTCCTACCTCCGGGACACCGGGCTGGACTACGCGCCGCTCGAGACGCGGATCCGGGACCGCGACGCGGAAGTCGTGCGGCGGATGCTCGCGCGAAACCTCAACTGCGTCCGGACGACCAGCATGGGCAGGCTGTTCGACGGGATCGCGGCTCTGGTCGGCGTGCGCGACCGGGTCTCCTACGAAGGGCAGGCGGCGGTCGAGCTCGAGGAACTGGCCCACGGAAGCATCGATGCCGGCCGATATCCGGCGGACCCGGTGAAAACGGACGAGGGCCTCCTCCTCCGCTGGGCGCCGCTCGTGATCGAGCTGATCCGCGATCTCCGCAAGGGAGTTCCCGGAGCGGTGGTTGCGCGCCGGTTCCACACCACCCTCGTCGAAATGATCCGCGCGACCTGCGTCCGGCTTCGGGACGACGTCGGCCTCGAGGACGTGGTCCTGAGCGGCGGCGTCTTCATGAACGAGCTGCTGCTGTCCGAGTCCGTCGACGCGCTCCGACGCGAGCGCTTCAAGGTCCACCGGCAGCGCCGCGTGCCCTGCAACGACGGGGGCCTCTGCCTGGGTCAGCTCGCCGTCGCGGCGGCGGGAGGAGGCGAACGCTCGTGTGCCTAGCGATTCCGGGGAAAGTGGTCGAGGTGAAGCGCGAGAACGACATCCTCATGGGGAAGGTCGATTTCACGGGCGTCGCGAAGCGGGTCTGTCTCGACCTGGTTCCCGAAGTCGCGCCGGGGGAGTACGTGCTCGTCCACGTCGGGTTCGCGCTCGCGCGGATCGACGCCACGGAAGCGGCGCGCGTCTTCAAGATCCTCGAGGAGCTGTGCCAGCTCGGCGAGCTGGAGGTTCCGTCCGAATGAAGTACCTCGATGAATTCCGGGAAGGCGGTTCCACGCGGGCGCTCGCCGACCTTCTCGCGAAGCGGGTCCGCGGACGGTGGTCGATCATGGAGGTGTGCGGGGGGCAGACCCATTCGATCGTGAAGTACGGCATCGATCGGATGCTGCCGCCCGGCCTCGAGCTCCTCCACGGCCCGGGCTGCCCGGTGTGCGTCACGCCGGTGGAGATGATCGACCGCGCTCATGCGGTCGCCCAGCAGCCGGGGGTGATCTTCTGCTCGTTCGGCGACATGCTCCGCGTTCCCGGGTCGCACGGAGACCTGCTCTCCCTCAAGGCCCGCGGCTGCGACATCCGGATCGTCTACTCCCCGCTGGATGCGCTGAAGCTGGCCGTCGGCCGTCCGGACCGCCAGGTGGTGTTCTTCGCCATCGGGTTCGAGACGACGGCGCCGGCCAACGCGATGGCGGCGTGGATGGCCAAGCGGCAGAACCTGTCCAACTTCAGCCTGCTCGTCTCCCAGGTCCTGGTGCCGCCGATGATCTCGGCGATCCTTCAATCTCCCGGCAATCGCGTCCAGGCCTTCCTCGGGCCGGGACACGTCTGCACGGTGATGGGCACCCGGGAGTACGATCCGATCGCGTCGCACTACAAGGTGCCGATCGTTATCACCGGGTTCGAGCCGGTCGATCTGCTCTCCGGCATCCTTCAGGCGGTGGCGCAGCTCGAGGAAGGGCGGGCCGTCGTGGAGAACGCCTACGGCCGGGTCGTCGCGCCCGCCGGAAATCCCTCGGGACGCGCGCTGATCTCGGAAGTGTTCGAGGGATGCGACCGGAAGTGGCGCGGGCTCGGCATCATCCCGAAGAGCGGCCTCCGGCTCCGCCATGAGTATCGCGAGCAGGACGCCGAGCGCCGCTTCGATCTCCAGACCGTGGAGACGGCCGAGTCGCCGGAGTGCATCAGCGGCCAGATCCTCCGGGGGCTCAAGAAGCCCGTCGACTGCGCGGCGTTCGGAAAGACCTGCCGGCCCGAGGCGCCGCTCGGAGCCACGATGGTGTCGGCGGAAGGCGCCTGCGCCGCCTACTACGCCTACGGGCGCCATCGGGAGAAGGAGGAGCCGTGCACGACGTGATGAGCGCCGCCGACGCCGTCCTCCGGAAGAGCCGGGAATCCCAGGAGACGCAGGAGCGGTTCTTCTCGGAGCACGCCTCGCGGATCGCGGACTGCGCCCGGGCGATGGCGGGCGCGTTCGGGCGCGGAGCGCGCCTGTTCGTGATGGGCAACGGCGGCAGCTCCTGCGACGCGCAGCACGCGACCGTCGAGTTCATGCATCCCGTGGTGGCCAAGCGTCCGCCGCTTCCGGCCGTGACGCTGGCCGTCGAGCCGGCTCTGCTCAGCGCGGTCGCGAACGATGAGGACTTCTCGCTCGCGTTCGGCCGGCAGCTGCGGATGCTCGGGCGCCGCGGCGATATCGCCCTGGCCCTGTCGACCAGCGGAAAATCTCCGGGCGTCACCCGCGCGCTCCAGGCCGCCCGCGAGATGGGACTGATGACGGTGGGGCTGAGCGGCCGCGACGGAGGGACGATGTCCGCGTTCTGCGATCATCTCTTCATCGTTCCCAGCTTCAGCATCCACCGGATCCAGGAAGCGCACGGGACGCTGCTCCACATCCTGTGGGATCTCGTCCATCTGTCGCGCGGCGAGGAGGATGTCCTGTGACGAAACCGGAGCCCGGGATCGCCTGTCCCGTGCCGGCATCCCGATACGACCGCATCGTGCTGGGACACGGCGGCGGCGGACAGCTGGGGGGGGACCTTCTCCGGGACGTCTTCCTGCCTGCGCTGGGGAACGACGTGCTGTCGCGGCTCGAGGACCAGGCGACGGTCCGCTGGCCCGGGGGCCGGCTCGCCTTCACCACCGACGCGTTCGTGGTCCGCCCGATCTTCTTTCCCGGCGGCGACATCGGGAAGATCGCCGTGAACGGGACGGTGAACGATCTGGTCGTCGGGGGCGCGACGCCCCTCTACCTCTCGGCGGCGTTCATCCTCGAGGAAGGACTGCCGGTCGCCGACCTGAAGCGCATCGTGGCGTCGATGCGGGAGGCCTGCCGCGCGGCCGGCGTCACGCTCGTCACCGGCGACACGAAGGTCGTCGACAAGGGGAAGGGCGATCAGATCTTCATCGCCACGTCCGGCGTCGGGGTCGTTCCGGACGGCGTTTCCCTCTCGATCGCGGCGGCCCGGCCCGGCGATGCGGTCCTGGTCTCGGGCTCGATCGGCGACCACGGGATGGCCGTCCTTTCTTTGCGCGAAGGCGTCGAGTTCGAGACCGTGCTCGAGAGCGACACGGCTCCGCTGGGAGATCTGGCGCAGGCGCTGCTGCGGGCGGCCCCCGGGACGAGGCTCATGAGAGATCCCACGCGCGGGGGACTCGCGAGCACCCTGCATGAGCTGGCCCAGGCGTCGCGGGTCGGCGTGGTCCTCCACGAGAGCCGGATTCCCGTCCGGATGGAGGTCCGCGCCGCCTGCGAGATGCTCGGCTTCGATCCGCTCTATGTCGCCAACGAGGGCAAGCTGGTGGCCGTCGTGCCGCCGGCGGAGGCGGAGGACGCCCTGGCGGCGCTGCGCGCCCATCCGCTCGGACGATCCGCCGCCTGGATCGGCGACGTCCTTCCCGAATCGCCGACGCCCGTGGTCCTCCGCTCCCGCATCGGCGGCGAACGGAGCGTGCCGCTGCTGAGCGGTTCCCAGCTTCCCCGGATCTGCTGAAGTCGATCTGTCTCGAAAGGAGTCCTCATGGCTGTTCATCCGCCGCTTCAGGCGAAGCGACCTCCGGACGTGAAGGAGATCCACATCCTGTGGCTGACCGCCGGCCTCAGCTGCGACGGCGACACCGTCTCCATCACGGCGGCGAAGCTTCCCAGCATCGAAGACGTCGTGATGGGAGCCATCCCCGGGCTTCCGAAGGTCCACCTGCACAACCCGGTCCTCGCGTACGAGGTCGGCGACGACTTCATGCAGTCTTTCCACGACGGCGTCGAGGGAAAACTGGGCCCCTTCGTGCTGGTCGTCGAAGGCTCGATCCCCAACGAGAAGATCAAGTCCGAAGGATACTGGGCCGCGCAGGGGACGGACCGCCGGACGGGGCAGCCCATCACGACCTGCGACTGGATCGACCGGCTCGCCCCGCAGGCGGTCGCGGTGGTCGGCGCCGGGACGTGCGCGACCTACGGCGGCATCCACGCGATGGAGGGAAACCCCACCGGGTGCATGGGGCTCGCGGATTACCTGGGCTGGGAGTGGAAGTCGAAGGCCGGGATCCCGATCGTCAACGTCCCCGGCTGCCCGGTCCAGCCGGACAACTTCATGGAGACGCTGCTCTACCTGCTCTATCAGGCGGCCGGGCTCGCCCCGATGATCCCGCTGGACGAGCAGCTCCGCCCGCAGTGGCTCTTCAGCCGCCGCACGGTCCACGAGGGATGCGACCGCGCCGGCTACTACGAGCAGGGCCACTTCACGCACGAGTACGGGAACCCCGAGTGCCTGGTCAAGATCGGCTGCTGGGGCCCGGTCGTCAACTGCAACGTCACCAAGCGCGGATGGATGGACGGCATCGGCGGCTGCCCGAACGTGGGCGGCATCTGCATCGCGTGCACCATGCCCGGGTTCCCCGACAAGTTCATGCCGTTCATGAACGAGCCGCCGGGCGCGAGGCTCTCGTCCTCCGGCATCGCCCTCTACGGGAAGCTCGTCCACTGGGCGAGGCAGTTCACGAACCGGACGGTGAACAAGGAGCCCCGGTGGCGCCACAACCGTCCCGAGCTCACCACCGGGTACCGTCCGACGACCTACGCTCCGCCCAGCAAGGCCTGAAGGGAGAACAGATATGGTCACTGCCGTCCGTCCGAGGGTCGGGGCTCCCGAGAAGCCCGGCACGCTGGTGGAAATGTCCTGGGATCCCATCACCCGCATCGTGGGAAGCCTGGGCATCTTCACAAAGATCGACTTCGAGAACCGGAAGGTGGTGGAGTGCTTCAGCACCTCCTCGATCTTCCGGGGCTACAGCGTCTTCATGAAGGGGAAGGATCCCCGCGACGCGCACTTCATCACCAGCCGGATCTGCGGGATCTGCGGCGACAACCACGCCACCTGCGCCGTCTATGCGCAGAACATGGCGTTCGGGGTGAAGCCGCCCAATCTCGCCGACTGGATCATCAACCTCGGCGAGGCTGCCGAGTACATGTTCGACCACAACATCTTCCAGGACAACCTGGTCGGCGTGGACTACTGCGAGCAGATGGTGAAGGAGACCAACCCCGGCGTCTGGGACCGCGCCCAGCGGACGGACGCGCCCGGGGCGAAGATCCACGGCTACCGGACCATCGCCGACATCATGAAGGCGCTGAATCCCTTCGAAGGGCAGTTCTACCGAGAAGCGCTGCAGATGAGCCGGCTCACGCGGGAGATGTTCTGCCTCATGGAAGGGCGGCACGTCCATCCCTCGACGCTCTATCCCGGCGGCGTCGGGACGGAGCCGACGAGGCAGAACTTCACGGACTATCTCGTCCGGCTGATGAAGTACATCGAGTTCATGAAGAAGTGCGTGCCGCTGCACGACGACCTCTTCAACTTCTGGTACGAGGCGCTCCCCGGCTACGAGGCGGTCGGCCGCCGCCGGATCCTCCTCGGCTGCTGGGGCGCGTTCAACGACCCGGACGTGTGCGACTACCGGTACGAGAGGATGGCCGAGTGGGGCCGCGCGATGTTCGTGACGCCGGGCGTCGTCGTCGACGGACAGCTCGTCACCAACAACCTGGTCGATATCAACCTCGGCATCCGGATCCTGCTGGGCAGCTCGTACTACGACGACTGGAACAACAGCGAGATGTTCGTCACCAAGGATCCGCTCGGAAACCCGGTCGATCCCCGCCACCCGTGGAACCAGACGACGATTCCCCGCCCCCAGAAGCGCGACTTCAAGAAGAACTACACGTGGGTCATGTCGCCCCGATGGTTCGACTCCCGGACGAAGGAGCATCTGGCGCTCGACACCGGAGGCGGGCCGATCGCGCGGCTCTGGGCGACCGCGCTGGCGAAGCGGGTCGACATCGGATACGTGAACGCGACGGGCGGCAGCGTCAAGATCGTCCTGCCGAAGACGGCGATGCTGCCGGAGGTCGAGTTCGAATGGAAGGTCCCCCGCTGGTCGAATGCCATCGAGCGGAACCGGGCCCGGACCTACTTCCAGGCCTACGCGGCCGCCTGCGCGATGTACTTCGTCGAGAAGGCGCTGGCGGAGGTCCAGGCCGGACGCACGAAGACATGGAACGAGTTCAAGGTTCCGGACGAGGCCGTCGGCTGCGGATTCCACGAAGCGGTGCGGGGCGTGCTGTCGCATCACGTCGTGATCCGGAAGGGGAAGATCGCCAACTACCATCCGTATCCGCCGACGCCGTGGAACGCCAGCCCGCGCGACAGCCTGGGCACGCCGGGGCCGTACGAAGACGCCGTGCAGGGATGCCGATCTTCGAAGAGAACGGTCCGGACAAGTTCAAGGGGATCGACATCATGCGCGCCGTCCGGAGCTTCGATCCCTGTCTCCCGTGCGGGGTCCACATGTACACCGGCAAGGGCAAGCTGCTGGAGGCGCGGCACGTTCCGATGTTCGGAGCGTCCGCGGAACCCCGTGGCTGACGACGTCGGGCGGCTGGAAGAGATGATCGAGGATCTGGAGGGGACCCTGGATCCCGCCGTCCGCAGCCAGGTCCAGGAGATCGTCGGGCTGCTGCTCGACGTGCACGCCGAAGGGCTGGCCCGGCTGCTGGAACGGATGGTCCGGGATTCCGGGACGTCGGCGCTGCTGGACGCGGCCCGCGACGAGGCGGTGGCCGGCGTGCTGCTGCTCCACGGGCTTCATCCCCTCGACCTCGAGACGCGGGTCCGGAACGCGCTCGAGAGCGTGAAGCCGGCGCTCGCGTCGCACGGCGGGAACGTCGAACTCGTCGGACTGGACGAGCAGGGCGTCGTGCACCTGCGGCTCGAGGGCAGCTGTCAGGGATGTCCCTCCTCCTCGGCGACGCTTCAGTCCACGATCGAACGGGCCATTCAAGAAGCGGCGCCCGACGCGACGGGCTTGGTCGTCGAAGGAGCCGTCCCATGACCGTCCCCGCGTCCTTTCCCGCGCTCCGGCGGCTCTCGCAGCGGCGGTCGACGCCGGACCCGTCGCGCTGCGAGCTCTGCGGCTCGCCGCTGGGCGGCGAACATCCCCACCTGGTGGAGCCGCCGACCGGAAAGCTTGCGTGCGCCTGTCCGGCCTGCGCGCTGCTCTTTCCCGCGAGGCCCGGCGTCCGGTTCAAGCGCGTTCCCCGGGACGTCTTCGAGCTCCCCGAGTTCGACGCGACCGCCCTCTCGATGCCCATCGGACTCGCCTTCTTTTGCCGCAGCAGCGTCGACGGAAAGATGACCGTGCTCTATCCGAGTCCCGCGGGGCCCACGCCCGCCGCGGTGGATGAGAACGCGTGGCAGGCGATCCTGGACCACGCTCCCGAGTTGAGCCGGATGGAGGCGGACGTCCAGGCGCTGCTGGTCCACCGGATCGGCGGCGCCCGCGACACCTTCCTGCTCCCGATCGATCTCTGCTACGAGCTCGTGGGCCGCCTGCGGCTCCAGTGGCGCGGGATCTCCGGGGGAGAGGAGGTCCGCGCGGAGCTGATCGCGTTCTTCAAGAGGATGCGCGAACGGTCGACCCCGATGCGAAAGGACGGTCCGCATGCCTGAGCTCCGGTTCCAGGTCGAGGGGGCCGAGCGCCTCCCTCACGCGGTCTCGCCCCACCTGGTGTTCCGTCTCGCCATCGACCAGGAGGACGCGCCGCCGGCCGAGATCGACACGGTGCTCCTCCATGTCCAGATCCGGATCGAGCCGCAGCTCCGGAAGTACGACGCTCCCGCCCGGAAGCGGCTGTTCGACCTCTTCGGCGAGCCGGAGCAATGGGGCCGCACGCTTCACGGGATGCTCTGGACGCACGCCGACGTCGTGGTCCCCCGATTTACCGGCCGGACGAGCGTCAACCTCCACGTCCCGTGCACGTTCGATTTCAACATCGCCGCGACCCGCTACTTCGACGGACTCGACGACGGGGACGTCCCGCTCACGCTCCTCTTCAGCGGGACGATCTTCCACCGCGACGGCACCGGCGCCCTTCGTGTCGCCCCGATCGCCTGGGAGCGGGAGGCGGCCTTCCGGCTCCCCATCCGCGCCTGGAAGGACATGATGGAAAGCTACTTTCCCCAGTCCGCGTGGCTCCGGATCAACAAGGAGGTCTTCGACCGTCTTCAGGACTTCAAGCGGCGTTCCGGGACGACGAGCTGGGAGAACGCGTTCGACCGGCTCCTGGAATCGGCGGAGGCGAGGATCGCCCCATGAACGAGCGAGAGATCGAGCGCGTCGCCGCCGCCGTCATGTACGAAGGCTACCTGCTCTACCCGTATCGGCTCTCGGTGAAGAACGTCCGGCGCTGGACCTTCGGAACGGTCCCTCCCGGGGGAGCCGAAATCCGGTCCGAGGTTCTGGTGGAGGGCTCTGCCCCCGGCGCGGTCACGGCCAGGATCCGGTTCCTGCAAGTCCAGCAGCGGACGGTCCGACGCGCCGAGGGAGAAACGTTCTCGCCCGTCGAGTCGCTCGAAGTCTCGGGCGTCCTCCACGTCCCGTGGCAGGAAGGCATCGAGCGGGAAGTGGTCCTGGGGGCCGCTCCTCTGCACGGGCTTTCCGTGATTCGGAGCTTTCGATTCGACTCCGAGCAGCGCCGCGAGTTCCTGCGGGAGGCCGGTGGGAAGATCGCCGGCGTTGTCGACCGGGACACCGGCGACCTGGCGGGCCGCGTGGAGCTGCGCGCCGAACCGGTGCGTCCGGGGCTCTTCAGGCTGGCGGTCGCCCTTCTCAACGAGAGCGCGATCGACGACCCGACCGATGGCGAGCGGCGATCCTTCATGGCGGTCCATGCGATCCTGCACGTCGACTCCGGACGATTTCTCTCGCTCACCGACCCGCCCGCCGCGGACGTGGACCCTGCGCGCTCGTGCCGGAACGTCGGCCTCTGGCCGGTGCTGATCGGCGACCCCGCGTCCGTCCTCTGCTCGCCGATCATTCTTCCCGATTACCCTCGACTCGCCGAGGAGAGCCCCGGAGATCTGTTCGACGGCACCGAGATCGACGAGATCCTGTCGCTTCGGATCCGGACGCTGACGGAGTCGGAGAAGCGGGAGATGGCGTCCATCGATCCCCGCGCCCGGGCCATTCTCCAGAGGACCGAGGCGCTGGCCCGCCGGGAACTGGCGTCCCTCCATGGCGCGTGGAGATCCGCTGGGGAGGCGCGGCATGCGACCTAGCGACGACCCGTTCGGAACCTTCGAGCGGCTGGACAGCGTCCAGATTCGGGGAGTGCTCGTCCGTCCTGGAAGTCCGGTGGTGCTCCGGCCGCAGGGGCGCGCCGACATCATGGACCTGGCGCTCCGAGGCCGGACCGCCGTCGTCGAGAGCCTCGAAGTGGATTTCGAAGGCACGATCCACGTCGCCGTCGTGGTGGACGGCGATCCCGGCCGGGACCTCGGCCGGCTGCGCCAGACCGGCCACCGCTTCTTCTTTCGGGCGGAGGAGGTCGAACCCGTTTCCGGCCCCGCGGGGGAAACCCGATGAGCGGATCGCCGCGCATCCTGGTCGCCGGAGTCGGGAACATCTTCCTCGGCGACGACGCGTTCGGCGTGGAGGTGATCCGCGCGTTGTCGCGGCGTCCCGCGATCGAGAATGTCCGGCTCGTCGACTTCGGGATCCGCGGGCTCGACCTGGCCTACGCGCTGACCGAAGAGTGCGACCTGGCGATCCTGGTCGACGCTCTCCCGCGCGGAGGCGCTCCGGGAACGCTCTACACCCTGGAGCCGGAGATGTCGGACGCGCCGGTCGCCGACCTCGACGCTCACGGCATGACGCCGGTCAACGTCCTCGCGCTGGCGTCCCGGCTGGGAAAGCCGGTCGCGCGGGTCCTTCTGGTGGGATGCGAGCCGTCGTCCGCCGATCCGGAGGCGGATGCCGTCGACGTCCCCGCGGGCCTCTCGGCGCCCGTGGCTCGGGCCGTCGAACCCGCCGCCGAGCGGGTCCTCGCGCTGATCCGGGAAGCGATTCTGAAAGGATGACGACATGAATGCGTTGCTGGGCGCGGCCGAATGGGTCTGCGGGATCCTCATCGGCCTCTTTACGATTCCGATGATGTTCATCGGGTTGTTCGTCGGGATGCGGGGACTGGTCCGCTACCTCAAGATCAAGTTCATGTGATCCATGCACGAGCTCTCGATCGCCCTGGGGATCGTCGAGGCGGTGGCCGAAGCGCTGGACCAGCGCGGCGGCGGGCGCGTGCGCTCGGTCCATCTCCGCCTGGGAGCGCTCTCCGGGGTCGCGAAGCAGGCGCTGGAGTCGGCCTACCCGCTGGCCTGCGAAGGCTCGCCGCTGGAGGGCTCGTCGCTCGTCGTCCTCGACGTCGCGGAGAGCCGGGACCTGGAGGTGACGGCCATGGAGCTGGACGAATGACGCTCAAAACACGGCTGGTCGAGGTGCGCGCGAACGCGCTCAAGCAGAACGACCTCGCGGCGCGCGCGCTGCGGCGGAAGTTCGAGGAGGCCGGCACGTTCGTCGTCAGCCTCGTCTCCAGTCCGGGGGCGGGGAAGACGACCCTGCTCGAGGCGACGCTGCGCCGGCTGCGTGAGCGCCGGCGCGTCGCGGCGCTCGTGGGCGACCTGGCGACCGACAACGACGCGCGGCGCCTGGCGCGCGCCGGAGTGCCGGTCCGGCAGATCTCGACCGGGACGATGTGTCATCTCGAGGCGGCGATGGTCGATCGGGCGCTCGACGAACTCGCCCCGGGCCCGCTCGACTTCCTCTTCATCGAAAACGTCGGAAACCTGGTCTGCCCGGCCTCGTTCGACCTGGGCGAGGCGCTGAGGGTGGTGCTCTTCTCGGTGACGGAGGGCGACGACAAGCCGCTCAAGTATCCGACCATCTTCAATTCATCGGACGTCGCGGTCCTGACCAAGCTGGATCTCCTGGGGGCCGGCGACTTCGACCTCGGCCAGGCACGGTGGAACGTCGAGGCCGTGCGCCCGGGCATGGACGTGCTGGAGCTGTCGACGCGGACGGGCACGGGTTGGGAGCGTTGGATCGACTATCTCGAATCGAAGCGGGACCAAGCTAAGGAGAGACCGAAATGACCCTGATTCCGGCGCACGTCACGGGACTGGATACGACGGCGATCGTGACCGCGTTCGTTCTGGGGCTCGCGCTGGGCGCGGCCATCGTGCTCCAATACCTTCCGCGTCGCTCCAAGGACGCCCCGCGGAAGTAGACCGGCTCCGCCGCGGGGGCGCCCTCCTGGATCATGCCGCTTGCTCCCGGGGTCCCGAGGCCCGGCCCAGCAGCGCGTCGAGCGCCTCCAGGCCGGAGATCTGCTGCGCCATCAGCCGGAGGGCGACCATCAGCGGCACCCAGAGCAGGACGCCGACGATGCCCCACATCCACCCGAACAGCGCGAGCCCCAGCAGCACGAGCGTCTGGTTCAGGGAGAGGCCGACGCTGAACATGCGCGGCTCCAGGATGAACCCCACCGCGAGGTGGACGAGCGACAGCCAGAGCGCGATCCACGCCGCCGTCGAGACCGACGGGAACTGCACGACCGCCATCAGGATCGGAAGCACGGAGAGCGCGATCGGTCCGATGAAGGGAACGTACTGCGCGAAGAACGTGAGGAGCGCCCACAGTCCGGCGAACTGCACCTTGTAGACCGCGAGGATGACGCCCACCGCCGCCGCCGTGACCAGGCTCACCGCCGTCCTCAGGAGGAGGTACCGCATCATCTGGCGTTCGATCTTGACCAGCGAGCCGAGGACCGAGGACGACCGGTCCGGACCGACGGCCCGTCGCAGAAGTCGCGGCAGGTGCTGCCGTCCCAGGAGGAGCAGGATGAGATACAGCAGGACGAGCAGCAGCTGGAAGAGGACGCTGATCAGGGACAGGGCGGTCGCTCCTCCCACGCCGGCGATCGTCCGGATATCTCCCGGTTCCTTGCCCAGGTTTTCGATCAGCTTGGCGGAAATTCCGAGCCGGTCCGCCAGCGACTTCCACAATGCCGCGGCGCGGTCCTTGAACTTCGGCAGGGTTTCGAGGAAGCCGTCCACGCCGCGCTGCACCAGGAGCGCGGCGACCCCGAGAAGGACCAGCGTCAGGACGACGATGAGGATGACCGAAACGGCGGGGGGGATCTTCCGTCGGGCGAGCGAGGCGACGATCGGGTTGGCCGCGAGGGAGACGACCAGGGCCACCGCGAACGGCACGAACACCTCGGCGGTGGCCCGGAGGAAGAACGCCAGTCCGGCGAAGGCGACGAGGACGAGCAGCGCGCCGCCGATTCCGCCCCGCAGCGGCCGGGCGCTCATTTCCATAGAGGGCGGAGACCTGGAGTCGCGCGGCGTTACGTTCGATCCGGGGACAGGCTTGGGGCGCGGGCGGCTACGGCTGCTTGAATTCCTGCTTGTCGGTGAGCTCGAAGTTCAGGGTCTTGTTGTCCTTGGCCTTCACTTCAATCTCCTGAGTCACGGCCTTGTAGCCGTCGTGCCACGCCTCGAGGGTGTACTTGCCGGGCGGCACCTTGAGCTTGAACTTGCCGTCGGCGCCGGTCACCGTGTAGAGCGGGTGGTCGAAGACGTGGATCCATGCCACCATCCACGGATGGACGTCGCAGAACAGGCGGATGACCTCCTTGGCGGTGAAGGTCTTGGGGCGCTCCTCGCCGCGCTTCGCCTGGGAGAAGCCGAACTCGCGGTTGGCCCGGGGGACGACGTGGACGATGTGCATCAGATCGTCCTGGTTCCGGAACATCAGCTCCTGGCCGACCATGATCCCCATCACGTGCGGCTCGAAGCGGCAGCCCTTCTGTTCGACCACGACCGGCGTCTTGGGCGCCGTGAACTTCTGGTCGCCGAGCCCTTCCTTCACGTAGATGAGGGCGTACTGGACGTTGCCGGCCGCGTCGATGACGAAGTCGTCCGTAAAGAGGTCGCCGGGATGCATCGCGGCGCACTTGGGGTCGGCGTTCGTGGAGATCTTGCGGCGCTTCGGGATCTCCCCCTTGATCTTGACCCGGCCCGTGAGGGTCGCCTCCTCGGCGGCCTGGGGCTCGGCGACGAGCGCGGGGGCCGTCGGCGAGGTCTGGACGAGCGCGATCACCGACGCCGCGAACCCCAGGCTGAGGAGAATTTTCATCGGGTCCATCCTACACAACGGGCCACGGTGACTGAAGTCTCCCACGATCGGCGGATAAAAGAAAACCCCCGGGCCGGAGCCCGGGGGTTTTCGAGGATTCGCCGGGGTTACTTCGCTTCCGCCACCTTCGACAGGGTCAGCTTGCGGCCGCTCCCTTCGTCGGTGAGGACGCCGGAGAGGACGACCTTCTTGCCCTGGAGCCCCTTGAGCTCCTTCAGGCACTCCTCGCCCGCGAGAGTGATGTCGCCGACCTTGTCCCCTTCGGGGGCCTTGGTCGTGATCTTCAGCCTCACTTCCTCGAGCTTGTACTTGCCCATCTCCTTCTTGACGTCGGCCACCGTCGCCTTGGGGATGGCGTCGAACGTCACGATGTACGTCCCGACACCCGCGGAAAAGTCATCCTGGGAAACTTCCTTAGCGCCTGACAGGCGCTTTAGGCCGCTCATCACGGCCTTTCCTCAGTTGACTTTTCAGTTCAGCCCGGACGCCTTGACGGACAGCTCCTGGGTCTCCGCGGGGGTCGTCTCGACCTTCGCGGCCACGAGCGCCATCAGGCTCACCGCAAGGATCGCGGCTTTCATGATGACCTCCATAAAAATTCTTAATGACGGGACCAACCCTCATCAACTTCCGTGTTCCACAGAGTATACGTCGAGCCCCCCTTGGAATATCCAGGATTCGAAAGAGGAATCACGATTCCGGATGGGCCCTCGGGGCGTTCCCAGGCCCGTCCCGGGAAGCCCGCAGGGCGTTCCCCGGGGAGGGCTATTAGAATAGGAAATAGTTTTCATAGAAACTATCTGTTTGTGTGATGGCGCTCCCGGTGCCTACAATGACGGCATGGCGAATCCCGCCTTCCGGATCGCGGAGGCCCCGGCGGCCCCGGACGTCTACGAGGAAT
>Ga0134121_10000342_pt1 | contig 54598 bp, 44 predicted proteins | sample KB301_FD_96463 | JGI IMG/M metagenome (GOLD analysis project Ga0134121, IMG submission 96463) | Terrestrial soil microbial communities without Nitrogen fertilizer from Kellogg Biological Station, Michigan, USA - KB3-0-1 | ecosystem: Environmental > Terrestrial > Soil > Unclassified ...
CGTGCTTTCTTGAGGTGGAGTGGATATGCCCAGGGGGAAGGTGAAGTGGTTCAACGACGCGAAGGGGTACGGTTTCATCACGCCCGAGGACGGTAGCAAGGACGTCTTCGTGCATCACACGGCAATCCAGTCCCAGGGATTCCGCACCCTCCAGGAAGGCGAGACGGTGGAGTTCGAGATCACGCAGGGGCAGAAGGGCCCCGCGGCCGCGAACGTCCGCAAGGTCTAAGCGACCACCACACGATTTCCGGCAGACATGGGGCCGCTTCCCGCCAGGGGAGCGGCCCTTCGCTTTTCAGCGCGACGCGAGGGCGCGATCGAAGTGCGCCACGAGGCGCGCCTCGAGCTCCTCGCGGTCGTCCTGGCCGCGCGGCAGGTGGCGCTCGTCGGGGAAGACGAGCAGGTCGTACGCGCGGTGCGCGGGGTTCAGGACATTGAGCAGGCGCGCCGTGTGCCGGAAGTGCACGTTCTCGTCCGACAGCCCGTGGATGATGAGCAGCGGCCGCTCCAGCTTCGCCGCGAGCGGCAGCACCGACCCGTTCCGGTAGCCGTCGGGATTGTCCTGCGGCGTCCCCAAGTACTGCTCGGTGTAGTGGGTGTCGTAGCCGTCCCAGTCGGTGACGGGCGCGCCGGCGACGCCGGCGCGGAAGACATCCGGCGCCTTCAGCAGCATCAGCAGCGTCATGTAGCCGCCGTACGACCAGCCATAGACGCCGATGCGCGCGCCGTCCACGTCGGGGCGGGAGGCGAGCCAGCGGGCGCCGGCGGCCTGGTCCTCCACCTCGAGCGTGCCGAGGCGACGGTTGATCGAGCGCTCGAAGGGGCCGCCGCGCCGCGGCGTGCCGCGGTTGTCCACGCGGAACACGATGTAGCCGCGCCTGGCGAGGAACTGCGCCCGGAGATCCTGCGTCAGCTCCCAGGAGTCCTTCACCGTCTGCGCGGTCGGGCCGCCGTAGACGCGCACGATCGCCGGATGGCGCGGGCCGCCGGGGGCGCCCGCGGGCGGGTGATAGATCGCGCCGTGCAGCACGGAGCCGTCCGGTCCCTCGAGCGTGACGAGCTCGGGGGCGGCGAGGCCGAGGGCCTGCACCTCGGGGTCGTCGTTGGCGTCGAGCACCCGCTCGATCGTCCCGTCCGCGGCGCGCAGCAGCGCCTTCGGAGGCTGCGACCGCGTGTCGTGCACGTCCACGAAGCGTCGGCCGTCGCGCGCGAAGACCGCGGCGTGGAACCCGTCCTCGGGGGTGACGCGCGTGATGTCGCCCCCTTCCAGAGAGACGCGGTAGACCGGCTTGTGCAGGGGCGAGTCGCGTGCGCCGGTGAAGAAGACGACTCCGCTCTGTTCGTCGATCCCCTCGAGCCTGTCGACGGGCCACGCGCCCGAGGTCAGCGGGCGCACCAGACGACCGTCGGCCGCGCGCAGCTCGAGGTGCTTCCAGCCGCTGCGCTCGCTCGACCAGAGGAACCGCCCGTTCTCGAGCGGCCGGAAGTCGTCGTGCAGATCGACCCAGGTGTCCGACCGCTCCTCGAGGAGGGTCGTGGCGGCCCAGGCAGGCGGCGCGAAGCGCAGCAGCCGCAGCCGCTTCTGATCACGGCTCTGCACCTGGGCGAAGAGCGCGCCGTCGCGCCCGAAGCGGACGCGGGCCAGGTAGAAGTCCTCGCCCGGCGGCGCGAGCGAAAGCCATTTCGTCGAACCTCCGGTGGAGGCGACGACCCCGAGCCGCACCTTCGCGTTCGGCCCGCCCGCGAACGGATAGCGCGGCCGCTCCACGTCCCACGCGGGGCGTCCCTGGTGCACGATCGGGTATTCGGCGATCGCCGCCTCGTCGGATTCCTCCCACGCGAGGAAGCGCCCGTCGGGGGACCACCAGAAGCCCAGCGGCCGGTCCATCTCCTCCTGCGCGATGTACTCGGCCACCGCGTGGTGCAGAGTGCCGGTGGCGCCGTGCGTCAGCGCGACGAGGGCGCGGGACTTGAGATCGAGCACCCGCAGCTCGCCGTCGCGCACGAAGGCCAGGCGGGTGCCGTCGAAGGAGAGCTGCGGTGTCAGCGCGCCGCGGCCGGTTTCGGCCAGGCGCGCCGGGGTTCCGCCCGGATGGGCCAGGTAGAGCTCGCCTCCCGAGACGAAGACCGCCACGTCCGCCTTCTCGGCCAGGACGTACTCGGTGATGCCGAGATCCTGGATGCGCTGGCGCTCGCGCCTCAGGATTTCGTCGGGGCTCAGCGCCGCGGCGTCGCCCGCGCCGCGGCCGATCACCTCGCGCTTCCCGGTGGCGACCTCCTCGCGCAGAAGCGAACGCTCGGGCCCCGGGCCGAGCAGCGCCAGGAAATAAAGGAAGCGGCCGTCGTGGCTGAAGCGGAACTGCGTCGCCACGCGGGCTCCCGGCGGAGGAAAGCGCGCGACCCGCGCGAGCGTCAGCTCGTCGGCGCCAGCCGGTCCCGAGGCTGACAGCAAGGTTGCGGAGAGAATCACGAGGAGGCGGCTCCGGCGCACGCGCGCCGGTATAAACCGGCCGTCCAACCGCTGTCAACGCCCGCACGAAAGCGGGACGACCCCTCCCCTCCGGCTCACCGCCGAAGCGCGCCGGAAGGGGACCCCGGCCCGGAGGAGGGAGTCGCCCGGGCCGGGAGTCGCCGCGGGGCCGTCCCGCGGGATATGGGGACGCTCGAGCGTCGCCCGTTCAGGCAGTACGTTCAAAAGTGAGAATCGTCAAGAGAGCGACGTTTCCTGTTGACAGTCCCCCGGGCGGGGCGTAGAAGGTTCCCCATCGCCGCCCGTTCCCGCCTTTCCGGCGGGCAGGGTCGAATGGCTTCCAGAAAACGCAGCAGAACATCACGACGAGAAGGACGCATGACGCCCGCCGCCATGGTGCGGCGGCTCGATCTCCTCTGCCGGCTGGCCGCGGAGGTCGCGGCGTTGCGGGAGGAGCCGCGGACGCTGCGCCACGTCGTCGAAACGGCCGTGAAGGTCGTCGGCGTGCCGGCGGCGCACGTCGCGCTCGTCGATCGCACCCGGCGCTCCCTCTACGGTCTCGTCAGCTCCGGATCGCATCCAGCCAGGGCTCCGCGCGCCCGCTTCGATCTGTCGCCCGGCCAGGCGGCCCTCACCGCGCTGCGCAGCCGCAAGCCGGTGGTCATCCGCGATGCCCGGCGCGACCGGCGCGTGCACGCCGAGGCGCGCGAGCGGCTGCGGCTTGGAAGCGTGGCGTACCTGCCGCTGCTCGCCGGGAAGGAGAGCTTCGGACTGCTGATCCTGGCGCGCCCGAAGCCCCGTGCCTGGTCACCGGAGGAGATCCGGCTGGCGAAGCACGTCGCGTGCTTCGCCTCGGTGGCGCTGCAGACGTCGCGCCTGATGGATCGGCTCGCGGAGACCGACGGCCGCTTCCGCAGCCTCCTCGAGGACATCCCGGCGGTCGTCTACACCTGCGAGGTCGACTTCCCCTACCGCACCTTCACCGTCGGCCGGCAGATCGAGGCGCTCCTCGGGACGCCGGCCAGCCAGTGGCTCGAAGACCCCGAGCTGTTCTTCAAGCTGATCCACCCGGACGACCTCCAGGCCGTCCTGGCCGCCAACGAAGAAGGGAAATCGGGACGCGGCTTCGTGCGCACCGAGTACCGCCTGCTGGACCGGAAGGGGAGCACCCGCTGGTTCCGCGACGAGGCGGTGCTCGTCCGCGATCCGGCGGGGACGCCGATCGCCTGGCACGGGGTGCTCGTCGAGATCACCGGCATCAAGGAGCTGGGAGCGGCGCTGGCCCGGCCCGAGACCACGCCCCCCACGGACGACCGACCCCGTCTCGACACCTGAAAACGCGAGTTTCCGTGGTCCGAAAGGTGGCACAAGGGGGGCCGCCGCGCGCTTGCACGGCCGCCGCCTCCGGCATTAACCTCCGCCCCCATGACGCCGCTGCTGGTGGCCGTCCTCCTCGGCCTGGTCGAGGGGGCGACCGAGTTCCTGCCGGTCTCCTCGACCGGTCACCTCATCATCGCCGGACGGCTGCTCGGGTTCGAGGGGCCGAAGGCGGCGACGTTCGAGATCTTCATCCAGCTCGGCGCCATCCTGGCCATCGTCGTCATCGAATGGCGGCGCTTCACCGGGCTCCTGCGGCCGGCGCCGGATCCGGACCGGCGCTTCAGTGGACCGCGCGGCATCGCGCTTCTGGCGCTGACCACCGCCCCCGCCCTTCTCGCCGGGTTCCTGCTGCACGACGTGATCAAGGAGCGGTTGTTCGGCACCGGACCCGTGGCGGCGGCGCTGTTCGTGGGCGGCGTCCTGATCCTGCTCGCCGAGGCGTTCCTGCCGGCGCCGCGAATCGCGAGTGTGGACGGCGTCGGCTGGCGCGAGGCCCTCATCGTCGGCCTGTGCCAGTGCCTGGCGCTGTGGCCGGGCGTGTCGCGGTCGGGAGCGACGATCGTCGGGGGGCTTCTTTGCGGGCTCGAGCGGCGCGCCGCGGCCGACTACTCGTTCCTCGCGGCGGTGCCGACCATGGTCGCGGCGGTCGGCTACGATCTTTTCAAGTCCCGCGGCGACCTGGCCGCGTCGGACGCCGGGTTCTTCGCGATCGGCCTCGTGGTGTCGTTCCTCGCCGCCTGGGTGGCAGTGCGCTTCTTCCTGGCACTGCTCGGACGCACGACGCTGCGCCCCTTCGCCTGGTACCGGATCGCCGTGGCCCCGGCGGTCCTCCTGGTGCGTTGAGGTGAGCTGGAAGCGCTGGCTCCTCGGATCCCCCCTCGAAACCAGCCGGCTGGCGGAGGAGCGCCTCGGGGTGCCGCTGGCGCTGGCCGTGTTCGCCTCCGACGCGCTGTCGTCGGTGGCCTACGCGACGGAGGAAATCCTCCTCGTCCTCAGCACGGCCGGGCTGGCGGCGCTGCACTTCTCGCTGCCGATCGCCATCACCATCACCTTGCTGCTGGCCCTGCTGATCGCCTCGTACCGGCAGACGGTGCACGCGTATCCGGACGGCGGCGGCTCGTATCTCGTGGCGCGCGAGAACCTGGGGACGATGCCGGGGCTCATCTCGGCCGCGGCGCTGCTCATCGACTACATCCTGACGGTGTCGGTCTCCTCGGCGGCCGGCGTCGCGGCGGTCACGTCGGCGATCCCCGCGCTCCAGGGACACAAGGTCGCCATGGGGATCCTGTTCGTGGCGATCATCGCGGTCGCGAACCTGCGCGGCGTGCGCGAGTCGGGGAGGGTGTTCGCGATCCCGACCTACTCCTTCATCTTCTCGCTCGTCCTGCTGATCGGCGTGGGCCTGTGGCGCGCCGCGCGCGGGCTGCCGGCGATCGAGGCCCCGGTGGGGACGCTGCCGGAAACGACGCACGCGCTGACGCTGTTCCTGCTCATGCGGGCCTTCTCGTCCGGCTGCGCCGCGCTGACCGGGATCGAGGCGATCAGCAACGGTGTCAAGGCGTTCAAGCCCCCCGAGACGCGCCACGCCGCCCAGACGCAGGTGATCATGGGGTGCATCCTCGGGGTCTTCTTCCTCGGCATCACCTGGCTGGCGCATGTCTTCGGCATCGTGCCGGGCGCGGGGCAGACGGTGATCTCGCAGCTCGGGCACGCCGTGTTCGGCAGCGGCGCCGCCTACTTCATGCTGCAGGCCGCCACCGCGTCGATCCTGCTCGTCGCCGCCAACACGGCGTTCGCGGGTTTCCCGCGGCTCACGTCCATCCTCGCGAACGACCGGTTCCTGCCGCGCCAGCTCGCGACCCTGGGCGACCGCCTGGTCTATTCGAACGGCATCCTCATCCTGTCGGCCGCGGCGATGCTCCTGCTCATCGTGTTCCAGGGCGAGACGCACGCCCTCATCCCGCTGTACGCCGTGGGGGTCTTCCTGGCGTTCACCCTGTCGCAGATGGGGATGGTGCGAAGACACCTGAGGGTACGCGACGGCGCGTTCCGGATGCACGCGGCGCTCAGCGCCGCCGGGGCCGTCGCCACCGGCCTGGCGCTGGCCGTCATTGCCGTCACCAAGTTCACCCACGGCGCGTGGATCGTGGTGGTGCTCATCCCGGCGCTGGTGGTCTCGTTCCTGCGCACGCACCGGCACTACTTCTACGTGCGCACGCAGCTCTCGCTCATCGAGATGGAGCCGGAGCGGCCGATTCGCCACACCGCCATCGTGCCGATCTCGGCGGTGAACCGGGCGACGATCTTCGCGCTGCGCTACGCCAAGTCGATCGCCCACGAGGTCGAGGCGGTGCACGTGGCGCTCGACGAGAAGCGGGCCGAGATGATCCAGCAGCAGTGGAAGACGTGGGGCGGCGGCGTGCCGCTGCGCCTGCTCGAGTCGAACTACCGCTCGCTCATCGCCCCCCTGGTCGACCACATCGACGACCTGATGCAGGGGCGCCGCCGGAACGAGATGGTGACCGTCGTCCTGCCGGAGTTCGTCACCGCGCACTGGTGGGAGGGGCTCTTCCACAACCAGTCGGCCTTCCTCATCAAGGGGGCGCTTCTGTTCCGCCCCGGCGTCGTCGTCACGTCCGTGCCGTATCACTTCAAGCGATGAAACGATCCGGCCCCGCGGAAAAAAGCGGGAAGCCCGCCGGTACGGGTCCGGCCACGCTGCGCGTGGCCTGCGCGGGTCAGGCCCCTGCTCGCCCCTCGCTCACCCTTCGCGCCTGAGAAGCGGCGCGATGGGGCCCCTTTTTTCCGCGTGGCCCGCACCATGGGTGGTCGAAGCGGACGGCACGGTGCACCGCGTTCGGGAGGAACAGCAGCACCCCGTGCATGCGGTTTGATTGTGGACGAGCCCACTCCCGGGCTCGAAAGGCGATCGATTACAGGCTGTTGAGGTAGTTCTGGAGGAGGCGGCGGTCTCTTGGGTCGAGGCGGAGGAACTGCAGAACGATTTCATAAGGGAGGCCGTGGTGGGGTTCGGGGCGGATGTCGCAGCGGAGGACGGACGCCGCGGCGGTGACCTGCGCGGGCTCCACGAGGTCGCCGCCGACGAGCTGGACCGAGACCTGGAGACGCTGGCCGGCTTCCAACCGGCCGGCCGCGATGCAGCGCGCGCCGCCGACACCGATGTCGAGGGTCGTCAACGCCTCGCCGGCGGTCACCCGCTCTCCCGAGACGACGCGGACGTCGAGGCGCGCCATGAAGCGGTGGTGCTGGCGTTTCTCCGCTCCGCTGCTCATGGCCTCCTCCTGCGGTTCAGATCTCGATGGCTTTCAGGAACGCGGCGTTGCTGGGGAACTTGGAGAGCTTGTCGATGAGCTTCGACATCGCGTCGTGGGGTTTCATCTCGAACAGGACCCGGCGCAGGCGATGGATGCGGGGCAGGTCTTCCTTGGAGAAGAGTTTTTCCTCCTTGCGGGTGCCGGACTTGCCGATGTCCACCGCGGGGTAGATGCGCTGCTCGAAGAGGGCCCGGTCGAGCACCAGCTCCATGTTCCCGGTGCCCTTGAACTCCTGGAAGATGACGTCGTCCATGCGCGAGCCCGTGTCGATGAGGGCGGTCGCGATGACGGTGAGGCTGCCTCCCTCCTCGGCCTTGCGCGCGGCGCCGAACAGGCGTCGCGGCTGCTCCATGGTGCGCGCGTCGAGGCCGCCGGAGAGGGTGCGGCCGGTGCCCGGGGTCGCGGCGTTGTGCGCGCGCGCCAGGCGCGTCAGCGAGTCGAGCAGGATGACGACGTCGCCCCCCACCTCGACCCGGCGGCGCGCCCGCTCCAGCACCAGGCGCGCGATCGAGACATGCTGGCGCGCCATCTCGTCGGACGACGAGGCGATGACCTCGCCCCGGACGTTGCGCTTCATGTCGGTGACCTCCTCGGGGCGCTCGTCCACGAGGAGGACCATGAGATCGATTTCCGGATGGTTCTTCGAGATCGCCGCGGCGATCTTCTGCAGCAGGGTCGTCTTGCCGGCGCGCGGCGGCGCCACGATGAGGCAGCGCTGCCCCTTGCCGATGGGGGTCAGGATGTCGATGACGCGCGTCGAGATCTCGCCCGGGTCGGTCTCCAGCTTGATGCGCTCGAACGGATCGATCGACGTCAGCGTCGAGAAGGCGCGGCGCTCGGCGAACTCGGCCGGCGTGCGGCCGTTGATGGTGCGGATCTCCGTGAGGCGCGCGGCCGCCCCGCGGCCGCCCCCGCCTCCGCCGCCCCCGCGGCGATCGTGGCCGTGGCGCCCGTGCCCGTGGCCGTGCCGGCCGCCATGGCGCGGGTCATCGTTCCGCTGTCCGCCGCCGCCGGCCTGCGGCACCGCCAGGCCTTCGATCTCGATGCCCTCGATGCCGGTGCCGTTCGTCGGCGGCACCGCCGGGGTGAACGGCAGCAGGATGTCTCGGGGCGCGTAGACGTCTTCGGGCGAGGGACGGTAGTTGCGCGAGGGGAGGCGCAGGAACCCGCCGCCATCCTGAAGGATCTCGAGCACGCCGCGCGTCTCGAACGGCGTCGCCGTGACCACCGGCGCCGGAGCGGGGGCGCGATGCGGCGTCTCGTCGGGTCTTCGGGGCGGGGCGTTGTTGCCCTGGGGTCCGTTCGGCTGGGCGTTGCGATCGCGCCCGCGGCGCCACCGGCGGCCGCGGCGACGTCGCCGGCCGCGTCCCTGTCCGGGCGCACCACCGCCCTCGGGGCCGCTCATCGCAGCCGCACCATTCCCGTGCGGAGCGCCTCCGCCCGAACCCCCAAACGGGGGCTGGGCAGACGGAGGCACAGCCGCGCGATCCTTCGATTCTTGTCCGTGGACCGGGCCGGGTCGGTCTACCCCGGTTTCGGGGCGCCGGACGTGGCCGGGTCGCTCTTCGTCCGTCAAGGCTTTTATCTGGCCGTTCCCGAAGGGGGGCCCAGAACGGGCCCCTCACATGGCGGGCGCGGAGAAGGTAACGTGATCCGCCCCGCCGGGTCAAGTCGGGATCGCCGGGACCCCCTTTGGATCCCAAAGGGTGCAGGGACGGGGACTGGGCCCCTCGCGCTGGCCCCCCCGGTGTCCGCATCCTTATATTCAGGCCGCCATGCGTGCGAACGGGGCGGGGATGGTGGCGGGACTCGTGGCGGGGTGTCTGATGTCGGGCTCGGTCCTGCTCGTGGACGCGCTCTGGATCGAGCCTTCCTGGATCGAGGTGACGCACCACGTCGAATACGTCGCCGCCTGGCGCCGCTCGGCGCCCGACGTCGTTCTCGTTCACCTGAGCGATCCGCACGTGGAAGCCGAGGGAGCGCGCGAAGCGGAGGCACTCGGGCGCATCGTCGCCTGCCGCCCGGACGTCATCGCGATCACCGGGGATCTCGTCCGCGAGGGACGCGACCCGCTGGCGCTGGAGCGGTTCCTCGCGGGGCTGCCGGCTGCCGGGCACACGTTCGCCGTCTGGGGGAACCACGATCACGTCAGCGGCTTCGCCGGGCCCGCGGGCCGGGCTGTCCTCGCCCGCGCCGGCGTCACGCTGCTGCAGAACGCGCATCGGCGCATCGACACGCCCGCCGGGCCGCTGGTCGTCGCGGGCGTGGACGATCCTTCGAGCGGACTCGACAACCTGTCGCGCGCGCTCCAGGGCGTGGCGCGCGAGGACGTCACGCTCCTGCTGTCGCACAGTCCCGAGATCGCCGGCGCGCTCGGGAATCGGGACGTCGATCTCATGCTGTCGGGCCACACGCACGGCGGCCAGGTGCGCCTGCCTTTCCTCGGAGCGGTCCTCCTTCCACCGGGGACGCGTCCCTTCGAGGAGGGCTGGTTCGATGTCGACGGCGGCGCGCGCCTGCACGTGAGCCGCGGTCTCGGATGGTCGGGACTGCCGGTGCGCTTCCTCTGCCGGCCGCGCATCGACGTCATCACGCTGCGCGGCGGCGCGCCGCCCGCGCTCCCGCATCGCCGCCGCTCGAACGCCGCCTGAGCGCGGATTGCTTCGCTTCGGGATCGCCGTCGCGCCACGGTGAAGCGCCGGGAGCCTGGCGTCGCGTCGCGATCGACACGCGCCGGATCGGGATCGACGGACGCGCGATCGCGATCGAAGGCCGAACGTATTGACACTGCGATCTTTCTCTCGCTAGAATCCGCGGCGATGAACGACACGATCGTTCTCGCTCTGAAGACCTCCTCCACTCCGATCGATTCCGTTCCCGATCTTCTTCGTTCGACGCACGCGCATGGCGCGTGTTCCGACTTCTCCGTTCCGCCGCCCCCGCACGGCGCGGCGCGCACCCCCGATCTTTCCGCACCGACTGCAACCGGGAAAGGAGGTGAGTGTCATCGCTAAGAAGAAGAAGGCCGCGAAGAAGAAGGGGAAGAAGAAAGCGAAACGCTGAAGTCGCTTTGGAACGGAAATCCCGAGGGGTGACGGTGTCACCCCTCATTTTTTTCTCACCGGGCCGCGGCGGGCCTTGAGGCCATGAATTCTTCGAAAACCTGGAAGAGCGGCGAGCGGTGCGTCGTGGCCGGCGTCTATCGCTGCGAGCAGTGCCGCCTCGAGGGGCGGGAGACGACGCGCGCCGTCCAGGCCGGCGCGATCTTCCCGATGTGCGACCTGGATCCGGGTGGCGACGCCACCTGGAGGATCACTCGGCCGGACGCTCCGGCTTCTTCCCGGTGACCTCAGGCGCCGCGGCGGAGCGCTCGCGCGCCGCGCGCATGCGTTCGAGCCGCTCCTTCACCCCCGCCTCGGCTCCGACCGGTCTGGGATCGTAGTAGCGCCGTCCCCGCAGCCTCTCGGGGAGGGTCTCGATGTCGGCCGTGCCCTCCTCGGTGTCGTGGGCGTAGACGTAGCCGCGCCCGTAGCCGAGGTCTTTCATCAGGGACGTCGGCGCATTCCTCACCGCGAGGGGCACGGGATCGGTCTTCCCCGCGCGCAGGTCCTCGACCACCGCCCCGTAAGCGCGATACACGGCGTTGCTCTTCGGCGCCGCGGCGAGCCAGGCGGCGGCCTGCGCCAGCGCCAGCCCTCCTTCCGGCATCCCGAGCGCCTCGTACGCCTCCTTCGCCGAGAGCGCGAGGCGCAGGGAAGCCGGATCGGCGTTGCCGATGTCCTCGCTGGCGAAGCGGATGAGCCGCCGGGCGATGTAGAGCGGATCCTCCCCCGATTCGAGCATGCGCACGAGCCAGTAGATCGCCGCGTCGGCGTCGCTGTTGCGCAGCGACTTGTGCAGCGCCGAGATCAGGTTGAAGTGCTCCTCGCCCTCCCGGTCATAGAGAAGGGCCGCGCGCTGCGCGGCCCGCTCGACGTCGGCGCGCGCGAGCCGCCGCGCCCCCGCGGGGCGCGCCCCCGCGTGCAGGGCCGCCGCCTCGAGCAGGTTCAGCGTGCGCCGGGCGTCACCCGCCGACAGCGAGGCGAGGAGCTTCAGCTCCGCGTCGTCCGCCTCGAGACCGACCGTCTTCAGCGTCTCGTCCTGGTCCATGGCGCGCCGCTGCAGACGCACGAGGTCGTCCTCGCAGAGGGGCGCGAGCACGTGCACCGCGCAGCGCGACAGAAGCGCGGCGTTGATCGAGAAGGAGGGGTTTTCCGTCGTGGCGCCGATGAGGACGATGGTGCCGCGCTCGACGTGCGGGAGGAAGGCGTCCTGCTGCGCCCGGTTGAAGCGGTGGATCTCGTCGATGAAGAGGATCGTGCGTCGATCCCCCGCCGCCGAGGCGCGCTCGGCCGCCAGCATGACGTCCTTGATCTCGCGGATGCCGGAGAGCACCGCGCTGTAGGCGACGAGGCGCGCGCGGCTGCGCTCGGCGATCAGGCGCGCGAGGGTGGTCTTGCCGCTCCCGGGCGGCCCCCACAGGATGAGGGAGGTGACGCGGTCCTGGTCGATCGCCAGCCGCAGCGCCCCCTCCGGTCCGAGGATGGCGTCCTGGCCGACGACCTCGTCGAGGGTCTTCGGACGCATCCGCTCGGCCAGCGGCGCACGCGCGCCGCCGGGAGCATTCGGTTTCGGATCGGGAGGGTCGGCGCGGTCGAACAGGTCCATGCGGCCGACGGCCGGTTCAGCCGGCGTTTTTCTGCAGCGTCGGCCCCGAGATGGTCACGTCCTCCGACGGCCGCCGGGGCTCCGATCCGTCCTGCGAGAACCCGTGCAGCTCGCGCACCCTCGCCCGGGCCAGCGTCGTCACCACGGCGTCGTACACCGAGAGCGCCGCGACCAGGGGCTCCAGGACGTGCGACTCGAAGTTGCGGGTGTGGCGGCCGATCTCGGCGTCGTTCAGGTCGCGGAGATCGCGGCCGGTCGCCGTCCGGAGGTGATGCGACGCCGACTGCAGGACTTCGAGCGCCGACGTCAGCGCCCGGCGCTCCTGCGGGGTGAAGGCATGGAGCTGCTGGGCGAGATCGAAGACCTCTCCCTGCATCCGGTCCATCTGCGAGGAGCCGTTCTCCCAGTGGCGCCCCGTGAGAATCCATTCGATGGACGTGTTGCCGATGCGGGCGAGCTCGAGAAGCCTCTTCACTTCAGGGAGGATGCCGTTCTCATACTTGTGGACGGCCGGCTGGGTGGCACCGAGCAGCTCCGCCATCTGCCACTGCCGCAGCCCCCGGGCCTTCCTCAGCTGCTTGATTCGCTGTCCGATTGCCGTTTTATCGAGTTGTTCCACTTGGCCACTCTCCGTTCCAACCCCCCCTAACCTAGGGTGAAGGCCTGAGCCTTCCTGCGGAACCGATTTTTTGAATGGCCGAATCATACGCTCGATCGGGGAAGCCAGCAACCAAAATCATAAGCAATCGGAATGGAGTGTCCTGGAAATGCACGCCAGGCCGGGTCTTCCACCGGGTTCACGCCTCTGTGCCTCCGGTCACGGGACTTTTCCCCTCCGGTGAAGACTCTAGGAGCGAAAGCGCTCTAGGACCCGATGGCGGGTCTCCACCTCCAACCGAGCCAGACACCCACGTCGGGGGAGTTGCTGGCAGGAAGGAGGTTCTCGAGGAGGGCCGCATCGAACTCCCCCGTGGTCCCCACGGCACGCCGGTACCCGAGGGCGGTCTCGATGGTCAGGTCCCCCAGGTCGCCCTCGACGCGGTGAGGGAAGAGCCCGCGCTCGAACAGGAATTGCGCGAACCATCCCGAGACTTGTCCCGCGCGGTGCTCGTACACGGCGAAGGCGGTGCGACGAGGCTGGAGGTCGAGATCGGGAAGGGCGTCCCACCCTCCGAAGATTCCGAGACGGCCGCCGATGTGGAGGCTGCTGCGCCGGTACTTCCAGGAAGCTTCGACCCCGGCCACGCCGTCGAGGGATCCGTTTCCCTCGATGCGATCGACGCTCCCGGTCGGGAACTCCACGCCGAACGACCCGGAGATGGCGCTGGAACCTTGGGGGCTGCGATAGAAGGTGCCGCGCAGCACGACCGAGAGATCCCCCGGACGGATTCCCGAAGGCGGGCCCTCGGCGTAGAGGGTCCCGTCCGCGTCGGCGTAGGCGACGAACCACCGGTCACGCTCGAAGGCCCCCCGGCCGGCGTCGCCGAAACCGAACTGCTCGTGATAGTTCTCGATCGTCCCGTCGAAGAACCCGCCGGTGTGGACGTAGAGCGGCAGCTCCGCGCCGATCTCGAGACCGTGTCCGAGTCCCCAGGCTCCCGACAGTCCGAGGCGCAGGTTCTCGCCGTCCACGAGATAGGCGGTCTCTCCCTTCGAGCCGGCCGCGATCGCCTCGAGGTCGGTCTGGGTCAGGAAATGCCGCTGGCCGTCGCTGAAGGTGCGCAGGAGGTCCTTGCTGACCGCGTGCGTGTTCTCGTAGGCGAGGCCGGCATCGAGACGCCAGCCTCCGGGCGGCAGGAGGAACGCCGACGCGGGCGGCAGATCGAAGAAAGCAAGCCCGATGGGCATCTGCCCGCGCATGGGGATCGGATCGCCGAAGGACGGATCGAGGGCGGCGGACTTTTCGGGTGCCGCCCGCACCGGGAGAACCGGCCCCGCCGCGACCAGGAAGATGGCCGCCGCGAAGGCGGCGGGAAGCCGGCGGCCGCCACGCCGTGCCGCGGCAGGAGCGCGGGCCTTCCCGCGCGGCCGCGCCGGACGCCGGCGCGTCAGGACGGATCCGGGTCGGAAGACTTCGCGGCGCCGCCCAGCAGCCGATCGATCGCCGCCTCGACGTCGGCGGGAGACTGCCCGGTCGCGGCGATCGTTCCGTTGGCCGCGATCAGGACCGAGTAGGGAAGCCCGACCGCGGCCGCGCCATAGGCCGTGGTGATCGGCCCGGTGGGGCCGCCGTCGTGGATCTGGAACCCCGGCAGGTGCTGATTGTAGACGAAGGCCTCGTAGGCGCGCGGGTCCTCGTCGACGCTGACGCCGACGATGACCAGGCGGTCGCCGCGCTCGGCGGCCAGGCGGCGCACCACGAGCGCCGCGTCACGGCACGGCGGACACCACGACGCCCAGAAGTCGAGCAGGACGACGCGGCCCCTGAGGGCCGCGAGATCCACCGCGTGCCCTTCGAGATCACGCCCCTGGAAAGCCGGAGCCGGCTTCCCCTGCTCGATGGGACCGGTGGCCGCCGCCGGCGTTCCTCCCGCGCGGGGCAGGGTGACTCCGAAGGTGCGCGACCCGCGGCCGAAGACGAGGCGCAGCGCCCCCGCGCGTCCGGAGTTGTTCCAGGTGTCGATGCGGCGGAAGAGTCCCACGGGCGGAGAGGGGCGCAGGTCGGCCACCGTCTGGTCGTCCACGATGAGCAGGACGTCCTCGGTCCGCACTCCCGCCGAGGCGGCGGGCGAGCCGGGCAGGACGCGCGTCACCACGGCCCTCTCGGCGCGCGCTTCCAGGAGCATCCCGCTCAGCCAGCGCGGCGCGCGCGGATCCGCAGGCGCGGACGTGCGGGGGGCGGACGGCGCGGCCGCGATCAGGAGCGGCACGAATGCCAGAACGGAAAGTGCGCGGCGCATGACGCGGGGATCCTATCCCAGCGTCGCCGGTCCTTGTTCGTACCCGGATCGGCGTCGCCGACCTCAGGATCAGGCGCGGCGCTGCACCTGCGTTTCGAGCTCGGGAGAATGAATCGCGGCCGCCATCGGCGGCACCGTGGCAGGTCGCGCCGGGAGCGGGAAGGCGGGTGAGTGCCCGGCCCCCGCCGGGCGCGTGCCGCCGTCCACGACCGCCTTGAGCGAGCGCAGGCTGAGATCGAGGAGCCTCGCTTCGACCCGCTCGGGGGCAAGCAGCCGCGCGAACAGCATCGGCATGCTGTGGATGCGGGCGCTCAGGTGCCAGGTCACCTTGGTCGATCTCTCCCCGACGGCGTGCAGCCGCAGCTCGCCGCGATGGCGGAGCAGGCCGCGCTCCGAACGAAGGTTGTCGCCGACGAGGCGGACCGCCAGCACCGCGGGCGCCGCCACCTCGAGGATCTCGATGCGGGCCGAGTAGGGACGCTGCCCCCAGGTGCCCTGCTGGAGCCACACGCTGTGCGGCGTGCGCCCGTCGCCGCGCTCGAGGTGGCTCGTCTGCACGCGCAGGAGCGGCCGGCCGCGCCCGTGGGCGGCGAACAGCGCCGGGAAGTCCTGCACCAGCTCCCAGGCGCGATCGATCGGAATGTGCAGCAGGACCGACCGGGTGGAGTGGACCACCCGGATGGCGCGAAGCCGCGCCAGGAGAGCGATCGCGAGCCCTCCGAAGATCATCGTCGCCGTCACCAGCACCAGCACGGGACACCCCCGTCGCGCGGGCCGGGCCCGCGCCTGCATGAGATCAACGAGTTTTGGCGGCGATCGGAACGGGGGGACCCCGGTCCGAGCGATGCGGAAGCCTAGCACATGTCATTTCGACATCAACCGGGAAATTTTCATGGTCCTATACTGGAACTGCCATGAGTCCCGCGCCCACGGCCCTTTTGAGTGAAACCCTCGCCCGCCTGACCCGCCCGGGGTCGCTCTACGACGCGCTCCCCGACGGGGCGGTGCACTGTTACGCCTGCGGACACGACTGCTTCATCCCGCGGGGCCGCCCGGGCATTTGCAAGGTGCGCTTCAACGACGACGGCGTGCTGCGCGTGCCCTGGGGCTACGTCGGCGCGCTGCAAGTCGATCCGATCGAGAAGAAGCCCTTCTTCCACGTCTTCCCCGGCACCGACGCGCTGTCGTTCGGGATGCTGGGGTGCGACCTGCACTGCGCCTACTGCCAGAACTGGATCACGTCGCAGGCGATCCGCGACCCCGAAGCGGTCGCGCCGGCGCGCGCCGTCACGCCCGCCGAGCTGACCGCGCTGGCGCAGCGGCACGCGGCGCCGGTGATGGTGTCCACCTACAACGAGCCGCTCATCACCTCCGAATGGGCGATGGCGGTCTTCGCCGAGGCGCGCCGCGCCGGTCTCGTCACCGGTTACGTCAGCAACGGCAACGGCACCGAGCGGGTGCTCGACGCGATCGAGCCGCACCTCGATCTCTACAAGATCGACCTGAAGGGCTTCGACGACCGCGCCTACCGCAAGCTCGGCGGGACGCTCGAAGCGGTGAAGCGGACCATCGCGTCGGTGCACGCCCGCGGACTCTGGCTCGAGGTCGTCACCCTCCTCGTCCCGGGGATGAACGACTCCGACGCGGAGCTGGGCGCGGCGGCGGGGTTCCTGCGCGAGATCTCCCCGGACATCCCGTGGCACGTGACCGCCTTCCACCGGGATTACAAGATGACCGGGCCCGAGGAGACGGGGGTGGAGACGCTCGTGCGCGCGGCGGCGATCGGCCGGCGCGAGGGTCTGCGTTACGTCTACGCCGGGAACCTGCCGGGCCGGGTCGGCGACCTCGAGGACACGCGCTGCGCCTCGTGCGGCGCGACGGTCGTGGCGCGCCACGGCTTCCATGTGCGCCCGGTGAACCTGACACCGGCCGGGACCTGCCGCCGATGCGAAGCCCCCGTCCCCGGCGTCTGGTCGATCGAGGCGCGCCAACCGGCGCGCCGTTCATGAAGCGACGCCGGCCGGCCGCCTAGCTTCTCGGGCCGGACCCGCTCCTGAGCCGCTCGGTCACGTCGGCGACGAACCGATCCGGATCGTCCGGCGTCACGATGACGTTGCGGAACAGGCCCCTCCGCCGGCGCAGCGTGACCGCGTTCCAGAACCGGAACCCGGACCACGACTCGTTGACGATGGCGCCACGGCGGTCCACCGATTCGATGTCGGCGAGCCGCAGGCGGCGCACCACCCTTCCGAGCAGGCTCACCTCGACGGCGTCGGGACCGAGCGCGCAGCGGATCGACCCGATGAGGGCGGCGCCGGCGACGACGATCGCGGTCAGGAGCATCGCCAGCACGAGGGTCGCGCCGGTCATGATGGGGCTCCCGCGCCCCGGCTCAGGAGCCCGGGGACTCTTCGACGAAGCGGTACAGCGTGTCGCGCTGCCGCGGCACGAACCCGGCCTCGCGGATCAGCCGCTCCATCTCGGCGCGGGTGGTGCAGCCGTGGGCGCCGGCCGCCTTCACCACGTTCTCCTCGATCATGATGCTCCCCATGTCGTTCGCCCCGAAGCGGAGCGCGACCTGCCCGATCTCCTTACCCTGGGTGACCCAGGAGGACTGGATGTTGGGGATGTTGTCGAAGAAGAGGCGCGACAGCGCCTGGGTGCGCAGGTACTCCGCGCTCGTGGCCTCGCGCCCGCCGAGGGCGGTGTGCTCGGCCTTGTAGGTCCAGGAGATGAAGGCGGTGAAGCCGAGCGCCCCGAGCGCGCGGCTGCGGTCCTGCAGCTCGCGGATCTTCGCGAAGTGGGCGACGCGGTCGGCGTACGACTCGACGTGCCCGAACATCATCGTGGCGGTCGTGGGGAGGCCGAGGCGGTGCGCCGTCTCCATCACTCCGAGCCAGTCGTCCGACATGGTCTTGAGCGGCGAGATCGCCCGGCGGACCTCGTCCACCAGGATCTCTCCTCCGCCCCCGGGGATGCTGTGCAGGCCGGCGTCCTTGAGACGCTCGAGGGTCGCGGCGATCGACAGCTTCGAGACGCGGGCGATGTGCTGGATCTCGGAGGGGGAGAAGGCGTGGATGTGCAGCGACGGGAAGCGCGCGCGGAAGGAGCGCAGGAGGTCCTCGTACCACGCGATCGGCAGGTCGGGATGGTGACCTCCCTGCATCAGGATGCCGGTCCCGCCGAGCGCCAGGGTCTCCTCGATCTTCGCGAACAGCGTCTCCTTGTCGTGCAGGTACCCTTCGGGGTCGCCCGGCTCGCGGTAGAAGGCGCAGAACGAGCAGCGGGCGGTGCAGACGTTCGTGTAGTTGACGTTGCGGTCCACGATGTAGGTGACGACCGGCTCGGGGTGCAGGCGCTTTCGCACCGCGTCGGCCGCGAGCGCCAGGTCGGTCAGCGTCCCCTCCTGGAACAGCAGGAGCGCCCCGGCGGGGCTCAGCCGCTCGCCGGCGATGGTGCGCTCGAGGATCGCCTCGGTCTCGGGCTTCGAACGGCGCACCCGCCGGCGTTCGGCCGCGGCGGGGACTTCCGGCATCGCGTTCATGCGGTCCTCGCGGCCGTCTCGTTCGCGCGGCCGATCCAGCGCAGCGGGCCCGGGCGGGAGACGAGCCCGATCTCGTGCGCGCGCGACAGGAACATCGGCAGCGCGCGCTCCTCGTCCGGGCCGAGCCGGTAGTGGATGCAGTCCCGCAGGTAGGAGAGCAGGTCCTCCGCCGGGAGGCCGAGCCGCCCGCTCGCTTCGCGCGCGATCGCCTCGAGGTCCTGCTCGCCGCGGCGCAGGGCCTCGTGGAAGAGCGCGCCGTCGTCCGGCAGGGCCAGGTCCGGCCGCACCGCCCAGACCGCGAAGACGAACGGCAGGCCGGTGGCCGCGAACCATTCCGTCGCGAGGTCGATCGCCTGGAAGCCGGACCAGTCGGTGGTCAGGGCCGGGTCGCCGATGACGAGCGCGGCGTCCACGTCCTCGATCAGGGCGGGCCAAAGCGGCGCGCGCTCGACGAAGGCGACGTCGCGCAGGCCCCGGCGCGCCAGGAGCAGACGCACGAGCGCCGCCGACGTCCGCGAAGAGGAATCGAGGGCGACCCGCCGGATCGATTCGAGCGGCATGCGCGCCACGAGCAGAACCGATCGGGCCCGCCGCCGCGACGCGATGCCGAGGCCGGCGATGATGCCCGGGTCGCCGAGGCCCGGGAGCTCCACGACCGGAACGAGACCGATGTCCGCCTCTCCCGCGCGCAGCAGCCCGGCGATGAGCGACGGGACGATCGGCCGGATCTCGACCGTCGTTCCGGTCTCGGGAACGGCTTCCGACAGCCCCCGGAGCAGGGGCGCGGCGTTCAGGTACGGCACGGTCGCGATGCGCAGGCGCGGCACGGGCGGGCCTCTCGTGAATGTGTTCCCGGGCGGGGGATTCTAGCAGAGTCTGCTACATTGACCGTGCCGATGCGCCGCCCGTGGCTCTACCTCGCCTATCTTCTTTATTGCGCCGAAGCCGGGGTCTACCTGCTGCTCGTTCCATGGTCGGCATTGTGGGGGCCGCTCCTGCTCGGATGGCCGACCCGTCCACGCGCCATCCTCGCCACCGGCATGGCGCGGGGCGGCATCTCGGCGCTCGGCGGGCTCCTGCTGGTCGTCTGCCTCATCGATCTCGTGCGCTTCTGCCGCGCCTTCCGGAGCGCATGAGCGGCGCGCAGCCCGTGCGGCTCATGCTCGTGACCGACGCCGGACGGCTCTCCGGGCGCTCGCAGGCCGAGGTCGTCGCCGCGGCCATCGAGGGGGGCGTGACGCGCGTCCAGGTGCGCGAGCGGACGATGCCGGGCGGGCCGCTCCTGCGTCTCGTGGAGGAGATCCTCGCGGCGGCGAAGGGGCGCGCCGCGGCGAAGGTCGCCGTGCACGTCAACGACCGGCTCGATGTCGCGCTCGCCGCTGGAGCGCCCGGCGTGCACCTGCCGGCGGCGGGGCTCCCGATCAAGGCGGTCCGCCAGAAGGTGGGCCCGCGCTTCAGGATCGGCCGCTCGGTCCACAGCCTGGCGGAGGCCAGGGCCGCGCAGAAGGAAGGGGCCGACGAGCTGATCTTCGGCCCGATCTTCGCGACACCGGAGAAGGCGCCGTTCGGGCCGCCGCAGGGGATCGAGGTGCTCCGGAAGGTGGTCGACGCGGTCCGCGTTCCCGTGTGGGCCATCGGCGGGATCAACGCCGCCACCGCGGTCGAGCTGCGCGGGCTTCCGATCGCCGGAGTCGCCGCCATCGGCGCGTTCGCGTCAGAGGATCCGGCCCGGGCTGCCCGCGATCTCCTCGCGGCGCTGTCAGGCTGAGGCGGCGGTCTTCGAGGGAGCGTTCAGGCGGAAGCGGTCTTCGTGCGCACCAGCTGGCCGCAGGCGGCGCCGATGTCGCGTCCCTTGCTCCAGCGGATCGACGCCGGCACGCCGCGCTGCAGCAGGACGTCCCGGAAGCGGGCCGCGACCTCGGCCGACGGGGTCCTGAAATCCTGGAGCCCCGCCTCGTTGTACGGGATGACGTTCACCTTGCCGCGCACGCCCGCGAGGCGCCGCGCCACCTCCTCGGCGTCGGCCGGCGCGTCGTTCACCCCGGCGATGAGCACGTACTCGAAGGTGATGCGCTCGCGGGGCCCGAGCGGGAAGGCCCGGCAGGCGGCGAGCAGCTTTTCGATCGGCCACTTGCGGTTCACCGGCATCAGCCGTCCGCGCAGCGCGTCGGTCGGCGCCGCGAGAGAGATCGCGAGCCGGGGGCGCGGGTCTTCGCGCGCCAGCCGTTCGATCCCCGGGACCAGCCCGGCCGTGGAGAGCGTGATGCGCCGCGGCGGCAGGGCGAAGCCTTTCTCGTCCACGAGGATCCGGAAGGCGGCCAGCACCGCGTCGTAGTTGTGCAGGGGCTCTCCCATCCCCATGAAGACGATGCGCAGCCTGTCGATGGGAACGTCCTCATCGGCGAGCAGGGCCGCCGCCTGGCCGGCGATCTCGCCGGCGCTCAGCTGGCGCCGCAGTCCCATCGTACCGGTGAGGCAGAAGGCGCAGTCGAGGGCGCAGCCGACCTGCGAAGAGAGGCAGAAGGTGACGCGATCCTCGTGCACCATGTGCACCGCCTCGACCTCGAGGCCGTCCTCGAGCGCCAGGAGGTGCTTCTTCGAGCCGTCCGAGGAACGGCCGGCGACGCGGGTCTTCGGCCAGGTGATTCGGAAGTGCTCGTCGAGCGCGGCGCGCAGCGCGGCCGGCAGATCGGTCATGGCGTGCGGGTCGGTGACGCGCCGGCCGTAGATCCAGTGGTACACCTGGTCGGCGTGGAAGCGCCGCGTCGTGAGCGGGGCGAGCGCGCTTCGCAGCGCGTCGCGCTCGAGGCCGAAGAGATTGAGGCGCGCGTCGAGCGCGTCGGGCATCGCGGGCATGGGAGGCTTCAGGGCCCTCATTGTAGCGCCGTCCCCTCGCCGACCCGCGGGTCGAGCAGCGGCAGGACCAGATCCACCAGCAGGCTGGCGAGGACGTAGGCCGCCGTCAGCACCAGCACGCACCCCTCGACGAGCGGCAGATCCCGGAGCGCGATGGCGCGCACCAGCGCCTTGCCCAGCCCGGGCCAGGCGAACACGAACTCCGTCGCGACCGCTCCTCCGAAGAGGCTCGCGAGCTGCAGGCCGAGGACGGTCACGACGGGAGGCAGCGCCCGCCGCAGCGCGTGCCGCACGAAGACACCCGGCCGGCTGAGCCCGCGCGCCCGCGCCGCCACCAGCGACTCGGCGCCCGCCACGTCGAGGAGCGCCGCGCGGGTGACCCGCGCCAGTGCCCCGGCGAGGACGAGGGCGAGAGTCAAGGCCGGCAGCACGAGATGCCGCCACTCCGGAAGCCGCGCGCCGACGAAGGGCAGGACGATTCCGTCGAGGCCGTAGCCGGTCACCGGCAGCCAGCGCAGCCAGGAGGCGAAGGTCAGGATCAGGAGCAGCCCGAGCCAGAAGACCGGCGTCGAGGCCCCGACGAGCGCCAGCAGGAGGACGCCGACGTCGATGGCGCGCCCGCGGAACCAGGCGGCGAGCGTCCCGAGACCGATTCCCGCGACCGCCGCGAGCGCGAGGGCGGCCAGTCCCAGCGTCAGGGTCGGGATGGCGAAATCGCCGAGGATCGCGGTCACCGGTCTTCCCTGCGCGTACGACATCCCCAGGTCCCCGCGCAGCAGCCGCGCGATGTAGCGGGCGTACTGCGCCGGCGCGGGCTCGTCGAGCCCCCACTCCGCCCGCACTTCGCGCAGAATCTCGGGATCGACGGCGCGCGAGCCGGCGATGAGCCGCGCCGGATCCCCCGGCAGCGCGAACAGGAGCAGCCAGACGAGCGTGGCGGCCGCCAGGAGGACCGGCACCAGTCCCAGGAGTCGCCGCAGGAGATAGCCGCTCACGGGCCGGGTTGAAGGTGCAATCAGGAGGGCTTGTCGAGGCGCAGGCGTTCGAGCGGGATGCGGAACTCGCCGAGCGGTGTCGGCGTGACGCCCTTGACGTACGGCTTGAAGAGCGTCATCGATCCGTAATAGTTGAGGAAGAGCATCGGGGCATCCTCCATCACGGCGAGGCGCTCCGCCTTGCGGTACAGGTCGGCGCGCGCCGCGGGCTCTCCGACGACGAGGGCGCGATCGACCAGGTCGTCGAAGGCGGGATTCCGGTAGCGGAAGTAGTTCCCCGCGGGGCCGATGTTCTTCGAGTGGAGGAGCGGGCGCAGCACGGCGTCGGCGTCGGGATAGTCGAGCGCCCAGCCGAAGCGGAACATCTGCGCCTCACCCGCCGTGTCGGCGGTTCCCTCCACCGCCTTGAGGTAGGCGCCCCAGTCGACTTCGCGCAGCGTCAGGTTGACGCCGATCTTGCGCAGGTCGGCCTGCACCTGCTCGGCGATGCGGCGGTTGTCGCCGCTGGTGTTGAACCACAGGGAGATCGGAGGCAGCCCGCGCCCGGCCGGGTAGCCGGCTTTTGCGAGCAGCGACCGCGCCTTCGCCTCGTCATGCGGATAGCCGGGAAGCTCGGGGTCGTACCCGGGGATCCCGGGCGGGATCAGGCCGCGTCCGGGAACGTTCGCGCCCGGCATCAGCGTGGTCCAGAGGTACTCCTTGTCCACGGCGTAGTTGATGGCCTGGCGCAGCGCCACGTTGCCCTTGAAAGGGGCGCGATCGAGATTGAGGCCGATGTAGCCGACGCCGAGCAGGGGATAACGCAGCACCTCGGCCTGGATTTCGGGCGGCAGATCGGCCGGCACCTCGTCGAGAGAGTCGAGTCCACCCGCGCGGTACTCCTGGAACGCGGTGACCTGGTTCTCCATGATGCGCACCTGCACGAGGTCCAGCGCCGGGCGGCCGTCGTAGTACTTGTCGAACGCGGCCATCTCGATCAGGCTCGCCGGCTCCCAGCGCACCACCTTGAACGGTCCGCAGCCGACGGGGGAGCGCAGGTATTTCTTCTCCGGGTCCTCGTAGACCTCGCGCGGCACGATCGAGGCGCCGCCCATCGTCAGCATCCCGAGGAAGGGTGCGAACGGCTTCTCGAGCCTCAACGCCACCGTGCGTGGATCCGGAGCGGTCATGCCTGCGACCGCGGTGGCCTTTCCCTCCGCGAAATCGAGCGCGCCGGCCACGGGCTCGAGCAGCCAGCGCCGCGGCGAGTGCGTTTCTTTTTTCAGGAGGCGCTCGAACGACCAGACCACGTCCTTCGCCTCGACGGCGCGGCCGTTGTGGAACACGATTCCGTCGCGCAGGTGGAAGGTGTACGTCAGGTGGTCCGGAGAGACGGTCCACGAGGACGCGACCGCGGGGACCACGGCGAGCGTCGCCGGATCCATCGCGACGAGTCCCCGGAACACGTTCATGATGACCGCCTCCGACAGGTTGTCGGTCATCTGGGCAGGGTCGACCGTCGGCGGCTCCTCGCGCAGCCGGAATCGGAACACCTGGGGTGTGGCGGCAGAAGCGGGAGCCGCGCCCGCGGCCGCGGGGCCGACTTTGTCGCCGGAGCGCGATCCGCAGGCGGCGAGGAGCGCCGGCAGCGCCAGGACGGCGGTGGCGAGAAGAACCCTCCTCATGCGGACACCGCGAGCCGCGGGTCGAACCGGTCGCGCAGCGCGTCCCCGAGCAGGTTGAAGCCGAGCACCGCGGCGAGGATCGCCAGCCCGGGCGCGAGCCCGGCCCACGGGCGCTGCAGGAAATGGATCTGCGCCTCGGCGATCATCGTCCCCCACGAGGGAATGGGCGGGCGCGCGCCGACGCCGAGAAACGACAGCCACGCCTCCATCAGGATGTTGCCGCCGAGTCCCAGCGTGGCGGCGACGAGAATCGGTCCGGAGGCGTTCGGGAGCAGGTGCCTCCCGAGGATGCGCAGCGCCCCGGCTCCCGCCGCCCGGGCGGCGCCGGTGTAGCTCTCGGACTTGAGCCGGCGGATCTCGCCGCGCACCAGCCGTGCGATGCCCGCCCAGCCGAGGCCCGCCAGGACGAAGAGCACCACGCCGGCCGAAGGGACCGGCAGCGAGCGCAGGACCGGCACGCTCTCCGGCTCGGGGATCGCCGCGGCGACCGCCAAAGCGACGAGAGGCGACGGCAGCGCCAGCAGGATGTCGGCGCCGCGCATCGCGAAGGCGTCCACGAGCCCGCCGCGCAAGCCGGCCAGCGATCCGATCGCGATCCCGAGAGCCAGCGCCACCGCCTGGGCGCCGACCGCGACCACGAGCGAAAGGCGGGCGCCGAAGAGGACGCGCGAGACGAGATCGCGGCCCATGGCGTCGGTGCCGAAGGGATGATCCCGGTCCGGCGGCGTCGGAGGCGTCTGATCCCGCGGCGCGACCTGGGTGTACGGATCGGGAGCGAAGAGAGGGCCGACGACGGGGGCCGCCAGGGCGGCGAGGGTCACGAGACCGACGAGAGAGCCGCCCAGGAGCATCGCAACGGACGGCCGGGCGGAACGGAGGAGGCGGCGGGACTCCGTCGTCACGCGCGTACGATAGGGACCGGCCCCGCAAAGCGCAAGAGGCGCGATTCTTGATCGAGGCGGAGGGGTGTGTTACGGTCCCGCGCATGCTGAAGGAACGGCCGTGGGGATCTCGACGATGACGCGCGAACAGTGGCGCTTCCTGGTCTCCGGGATCGTCTTCGGATTCCTGGTCGGTTACGTCGTCGCCTGGGGCGCCTTCGTGCCGCGCGTCACGCATGAGCCGGCCCCCGTTCCTGAAGCGGGGAACCTCGGCATGACCGGCGCCGTGATCGGCCCGGGCGGCGGTGGCGGTGCCGCGGGCGGCCCAAGCGGCGGCGGGGACGCGGCGCCGGCGGACGGCGGCGGCGGAGGAGGAGAAGAGCGCGGCGCGGTCATGGCGCGCGTCCTCCAGGAGCTCACCGCGCTCAAGCAGACGATCGAGAAGAATCCGAAGGATGTCCGCGCCCTGACGCGCCTGGGGAACTTCTACCAGGACGCCGGGAAGTTCGATCAGGCGGCCGACTACTACGCGCGCGCGCTGGCCGAGGATCCGAAGCAGGTGGATGTCCGCACCGACCGCGGCATCTGTCTTCGCGAGCTGGGGAAGCCCGACGAGGCGATCGCCGAGTTCCGCCGCTCGCTCGACATCGATCCGAAGCACTGGCAGACCTGGCTCAATCTCGGAATCGTGAGCCTGTTCGACAAGCACGATCCCGAAACCGCCGCCTCCGCCTTCGGCAAGGTGGAGGAGCTCCAGCCCAATTACCCCGGGCTCGCCGACCTCAAGGAAGAGGTCCGCAAAGCCCGGAATCCCGCCTGAAAAGCCGCCCGACCCCGGCGGAGCCTCCCCCTTTCCGGGGATGTCCGGACGTTTGACTTCCGGGTCCCGCGACCTACATTTGGACACGGTTTTTCGGGCGGACTTGCGCCCGCGGGGCACTGGTGATCGACGACGAACTCCTGCAGGAACTCCTCGTCCGGGCCACCGGCCTCTACAACAATGGCGACTATCGCGGCGCCATCACGGCCTGGCGCGAGGCGCTGGCCGTCGATCCCGCGAGCCAGAAGGCCAAGGAAGGGATCCAGATGGCGACGCTCCTGCTCGCCGACTGGGATCCCGCCACGTCCTTCGGCGCCCCGGAGCCGCCCCCGGCCGCCGACGGCGGCGGACCGCGCCCTTCGCAGACAAAGGAAGCCGACGCCCAGCGCATCGACGCCGGCGTGAAGCGCGTGCGCCGCCTGCTGCTCGAGCGCAAGTACTCCGAGGCGATCGAGGGGGCGCGCGGGCTGGTTCCGATCGATCCGGACTCGGAAGAGGTCCAGCGCCTGGTGGACGAGGCGCAGCAGGCCTTCGAGTCGGCCCCGTTCATCGACGAGCACCTGACGCTGACGCGCGAGCTCCTGGAGCAGGAGCGGCGCGACGAGGCCGAGGCCGAATGCCGCAAGGTGTTCACCCTCGACCCGGCGAATCCCGATGCGCATGCGCTCCTGGCCGAGATCCAGGGACGGGCGAAGGCTTCGGCCGCCGCCGCTCCCGAGCCGCCGGCCGGCGATCTCGGCGGCCGCACCATGCGGATCGATCGATCGCAGCTCCAGGCGTTCCAGATCGTCCCGGACGCCCCGGCGGCGCCCGGCGCGGACGACTCCGTCGAGACCGCGGCGGAGACCGAATCCTCCGACGCGTTCGGCGGAGACCTGGAGCTGGACCTGGCCGGGGCCGATCCCGCCGCCGCTCCGGAACCGGAAGCCGCCGCGGGGTCCGAAGCCGCGACGCCCGCGGATGCCGATGCAATCGAGTTCGGAGATCTGCCGGAACTTCCCGAGAACCTGACGGCCGCGGCCGGGGCCGCGGCGGAGCCCGAGCTCGATTTCCTTCCGGAAGAGTCGCTCGATCTCTCCGACGGCGCCGATGCCGCGGGACCAGCGACCACGGGAGCGGAGAGCACGGCCGCTGCGGACGCCGGAGTCGAAGCCCCGACGGAGCTTCCCCTGGCCGCCGACGAGCTGTCGCCTTCCGAGGCTGCGGCGGAAGCCCCCGAGACGGAGGCCGCCGCGCCGGAGGTGATCGAGGCGACCACGGTGGTGCCGCCCTCGGTCCGGCTGGTGGAGCGCAGCCCGGAAGGGCAGGCGGCCATCGATCGCCTGATGCAGCAGCTCGACGAGAACGAATCCGTCGAGTCGATCCCGCTCGCCCTGCCCACGCCGCCCTCGCCGGTCGCCTCCGCCGCGCCCAAAGCGCCGCCGGCGGCGGCGAAGGACGCAGCGCCGGCAAGCCGGCCGGCGACGCCGGGTGCCGGAGGAGGATGGGAACAGGAGCTCGAGAGCCTGAACCGGAAATCCGGGGAGCACGAGATCGTCGGGCGCGCGGCCGCGCGCGCGGCCGCTCCGTCGGCCTCGCTGGACGAGGATCTCGACCTGACCGCGCTGATGGGGGACGAGCTCGGGCCGCTGCAGGGTGCGCCGGCGCCCGAGGCGCGGCCGGTGGAGACGCCGATCGAAGTGCACGAGCCGACCGTTCCGCCCCCCTCCGTGATGGATGCGGAGCCGGGCGAGGCCCGGGCCGCCGTGGCGCGGGCCCGCGCGCAGGAGCGCGCCGCGCGCATCGCCGGCGCCGCCTCCGCGGGCGATCGCCGCGGACGCTCGATGACCACCCTGTTCGCGCTGTGCGGGGTCGTGATCCTCGTCGCGGCGGCGGCGATCTGGTGGTTCTTCTTCCAGCCGCGCAATGCCATCGGCCGGTCGCAGCCGCCGACGGCGGCGGCGCCGCCGTCCGCATCGTCGGGCCCGGCGCACGGCGCCGACGGACCGATCCCGACGCCGATCGGCTCGACCTCGCGCCAGCCCGACCCGGCCGCCCGGCAGAACGCGCCGCCCGGCGATGGGGCGGACGGCACCGCTCCCGCCAACACCGAGCCCGCTCCGGCAGGCGGTCCCGCCTCCGGCGCGCCCGCATCGGGTTCCGCCCAGGCGCCGGCCACGAACAGCCCGTCAGCGAACGGATCCCCGAACACGGCCCCAACGGCCGCGCCCGCGCCCGCCACGCGCCCGCGCACGGCGGAGGAACTGCGGGCCGAGACGGCGCAGCACCTCAGCGCCGGCAGGACTTTCCTCGCGCAGGCGAAGTGGCAGGACGCGCGGCGCGAGCTGGCCGCTGCGCTTCAGCTCGACCCGGTCAACTTCGAGTGCAAGGAGCTGCTGCAGCAGGCGCAGGCGAAGGTGGACCAGGAGACCAAGGTCCGCGGGGAGTACGACGAGGCGCGCCGCCTGTTCCAGGACAAGGACTACCAGGGAACGCTCTGGAAGCTCTACCGGCTGCCGAAGGATCCGAGCTACGGGAACCTGGACGTGCCGATCGCCAATTCCTGGTACAACTGGGCGGTCGTGGCGTTGAAGGGGGGCGATGCCACGACCGCCATCCAGAAGCTCAACGAGGTGCTGCAGGTGAACGCAGACGACGCCGGCGCGCAGAAGATGATGGACGTCGCGTCGCAGTATTCGTCGCGCGCCAAGGACAAGGGCTTCTACGCGTTCGTGGATACGCTCCGCTTCCGGTCGTTCGACGGGAAGTAGGCGATCGAGGCCCGCGCCGGGCCGTTCTTCCTAATGCCGGAAGTGCCGCAGGGCGGTGACGACCATGGCCATCCCGTGCTCGTCGGCGGCCGCGATGATCTCCTCGTCCCGGATCGACCCGCCCGGCTGAACGACGGCCGTCACGCCCGCCTTCGCCGCCTCGTCCAGGCCGTCGCGGAAGGGGAAGAACGCGTCGGAGGCGAGCACGCCGCCCGCCACGGGCTCCTGCGACTTGCCGACGGCGAGGCGCACCGAATCGACGCGGCTCATCTGGCCGGCGCCGACGCCGAGCGTGCGCTCGCCCCGCGCGATCACGATGGCGTTCGATTTGACGTGCTTGGCGACCTTCCACGCGAATGCAAGGGCGCGCCGTTCCTCCGCCGTGGGAGCGCGGCGCGTGACCACGTTCGCGGCCGCGACGTCCGCATTCCCGGTGTCGGCGTCCTGGACCAGGAGCCCGCCGGAGAGGCTGCGCAGGTCGAACGCCGGCGTGGCGGACGGATCCGGTGTTCCCGCTTCGAGCACGCGGAGCCCCGTCTTCGCCTGCAGCGCGTCGCGGGCTCCGGCGGCAATCGACGGCGCGATCAGGCACTCGAGGAAGATCCTTGCCGCCGCGGCCGCGCCGCCGGCGTCGAGCTCGCGGTTGAAGGCGACGATGCCGCCGAAGGCCGAGACCGGATCGGTCCGGCGCGCCTCCTCGAAGGCCTCGGCCAGCGTGGCGGCGCAGGCCACCCCGCACGGGTTGTTGTGCTTGACGATGACCGCGGCCGGCCGGTCGAATTCCCGCACCAGGCGCCAGGCGGCGTCGAGATCGAGCAGGTTGTTGTAGGAGAGCTCCTTCCCCTGCACCTGGCGCGCCTGCGCCACGGACCCCGCGACGGCAGCGGGGGAGACGTACAGGGCACCCTTCTGGTGCGGGTTCTCCCCGTAGCGCAGCGACTGCTTCCGGGTGAACTCCAGGCGAATCGCCGGCGGGAATTCCGCCGCGCCCGGCGAGGCCGGGCCCGCTCCCGTGTCCTGCGTTCCGCCCGGCGGATCGAGGGCCGCGAAGCGGCGCGCCAGCGTGTCGCGGATGTCGGCGTCGTAGGCGGCGGTGTGCGCGAACGCCTTGGCGGCGAGCCGCCGGCGCGTCTCCTCCGAGAGGCCGCCGGTCTTCTCGATCTCGTCCAGGGCCGGGCCGTAGTCGGCCGGATCGACCAGAACCCCGACGGCGGCGTGGTTCTTGGCCGCGGAGCGGATCATCGCCGGGCCGCCGATGTCGATCATCTCGATGAGCTCGCCGAGCGGCGCATCGGGCCTGGCCGCGACGGAGCGGAACGGATAGAGGTTCACCACCGCCAGTCCGATGGGATCGATGGCGGAGCGCTCCAGATCGGCGCGATGCGCGGGATCGGAGGGATCGCCGAGGAGCCCGCCGTGGATGCGCGGATGGAGCGTCTTGACGCGGCCCCCGAGGATCTCCGGCTGGCCGGTGTGCCGTGAGACCTCGGTCACCTCGAGGCCGTCGCGCCGCAGCGCCTCGGCCGTGCCGCCGGTCGAGAGAATCTGGAAGCCGAGAGAGGCGAGCCGGCGCGCCAGCGCGACGACACCGGTCTTGTCGTAGACGCTCACGAGGGCCCGGCGCGGCAGCGGCTTCATGGCTTTTCCGCCGCGCCCGCGGCGCTTTTCGGCGGCGCGGGAACGGCGCCGGCGGTCATCGGCAGAGCTCCGGTCATGTCGCCCCCCGACTCGCGCCACAGGAGCGCCCAGACGCGCGCGATGTCGTTCACCGCCTGAGAATAGGCCAGCGCGCCGACCCCGAAAGGCACGGAACGCTCGTCCACCGCCTGCGGCGACACCGGCGTGCCGTCGTCCTTGAACGCCGGGGCGATGCGCGCGTAGGAGCGCACCGCGCGGCGCGCGCTCTCCAGCAGGTAAGGGCGCAGGTCGGCGCCATCGATGAGCGGCGCCGGCGCCGGGTCGAGGACGAACGGAATCTTGTCGAGCATGCGCTCCATGAGCTTGCGGTAGGCCTCGCGCACCAGCGGCTCGCGCGGATCGCTGTCGGAGGCGTTGAGCGGGAAGGACACGTCGGCGACCAGGTGGGCGAGCGCGCCGCACTCGTATGCGAAGCGCGGCAGCGTCCCTTTCTTCGAGAGAAGATCGCCCGCCTGCTTTTTCTTGAGGATCGCCGCGTCCGCCGCGAGCCCGCCGCCTTCGGCGCGCAGGAAGTGCACCTCCTCGTCCTCGTGTCTGGACGGATCCGTCATGCCCCGTTCCATCTCGCCCCGATGCTTCTTCAAAATCGCCACCAACCCCGGCGGCGCCACCCTCAGCGCATCCGAGATCATCCTCATCCGGGTCGGATTCGTCCACGCGAAGACGGATCCGGAGCAGAGCGACAACACCGCGATGACGACCAACGGCACACGCAATCGGCTCACGCGCGCATTCTACATGCCGAACCCGACGGTCTTCGAGACGTGTTGTTCCAGTCGTGTCCCCGTCCCCGGCGGGGCCGATTCCTGTTCCCTCTGAGGCGGTGGCCAAGGAGATGGTTTGACGGCCGCCGCGTTGACAACAGCAAGGTCGGAGTGCAAGATGCCGCACCGATGAGACACAACGGTCGCGTGAAGTGGTTCAACGCCAGCCGCGGCTTCGGATGCATCGCGCTCGACGGCGGCGGTGAAGTGCCGGTTCACACCGCCGCGATCCGGCGTGAAGGCGTGCGCACGCTCGAGGAGGGGCAGGCGGTCGAGTGCGACGTCGCCCAGGGGCCGCACGGCCCGCAGGCGGAGCGCGTCGTGCCGATCGGCGAAGTCCTCGAGTAGGCCGCCATGCAGAACCTGTGGCGCGACGACGAGGCGCGCGGCCTCGGGCCGATCGATCTCCTCGTCTACCGCTCGCGCCTGTACGGCCGCGATCCCGCGCTCGTCCTCTGGGGCGGCGGCAACACCTCGCTCAAGCAGGACGAGACCGACTTCCGCGGTCGTCCGATCGCGGCCCTGCGGATCAAGGGGAGCGGCGCGGACCTCCGGACGATCACGGCAGCCGATTTCCCCGCGCTGCGGCTCGACGATCTCCTGCCGCTCCAGGAGCGGGCGTCCCTGGACGACGACGCGATGGTGGACTGGCTGCGCCGGTGCCTGCTCGATCCGGGCGCGCGCCGTCCGTCGATCGAGACGCTCCTGCACGCCTTCGTGCCCCACGAGCACGTGGACCACACGCACGCCGACGCCATCCTGGCGCTGGCCGATCAGCAGGACGCGCGCCGGCACGTCGAGGCCGCGCTCGGCACCGACGCCGTGTTCATCCCCTATCGCCGCCCCGGATTCCTGCTCTCGAAGGAAGTCGGAGAGGCGGTGCGGTCGGCGCCGAAAGCCCGTTGCGCCGTCCTGGAGCGCCACGGCCTGATCGCGTGGGGGCAGACCGCGCGCCAGTCCTACGAGGCGACGATCGGGATCCTGGCGCGGGCGGAGGAGTACGCCCGCGATCGGGCGCAGGGCCGCGTCGTCCTGGGGCCGCTCGTCCACCCGCCGCTCGAGGCCGCGGTGCGCCGCCGCCTCGCGGCACGTCTCCTGCCGCGGCTCCGCGGCGCGCTGGCGCGCGCGGCGCTCCCGGCTGCGGCCGGCGCCGCCGGCGCCGCGGCCGACACCCGCGTCATCCTGCGCCATGACGACGACCCCGACCTGCTGGACTTCGTCGGCCGCGAAGGCGCCGCGGCGGTCGCGCTCGCGGGACCGGCGACGCCGGACCACCTCATGTACACGCGCGTGCGCCCGCTCGTCGTTTCGCTCCACGACCGGCCGCTGACGGGCGAGGCCGACGCCGATCGCCTGGCAGAGGCCTGCGAGCGCGAGATCGGCAAGTATGCCGACTGGTACCGGCTCTTCGTGCGCAAGCACGGGGGGGACGAGTCGAAGGTCGATCCGCGCCCGCGCCTGCTGCTCGTGCCGGGCCTCGGAGCGATCACGGCGTGGAAAGACGCGCGCCACGCCCGCATCGTCGCCGACATCGCGCGTCATGGCGCGGCGGTGATGCGCGCCGCCTCCGGGATCGGCGAGTACCGCCCGCTTCTGCTCCAGGACGCGTTCGACATCGAGTTCTGGCCGCTCGAGCTTTACCGCATGAGCCTGCAGCCGAAGGAGGCGGAGCTTTCGCGCCGGGTCGCGCTGGTCACCGGAGCCGCGCGCGGCATTGGACGCGGCACGGCGCTGCGGCTCGCGGCGGCCGGCTGCCACGTCGCGGTCACCGATCGGGACGGCGAGGGCGCCCGGACGGTCGCCGCCGCCATCGCTTCGGCGCACGGCGAGGAGCGCGCGATCGCCTGTTCGATGGATGTCACCGATGAAGCATCGGTCGCGGCCGGCTTCGAGGCGGCGTCGCTCGCCTGGGGCGGCGTGGACGTCGTCGTCAGCAACGCCGGCATCGCGCACGTCAGCAGCGTGGAGCGGATGGAGCGGCGCGACTGGGATCGGGTCCTCGCCGTCAACGCCACCGGGCATTTCCTCGTGTCGCGCGAAGCGGTGCGGCTGATGAAGGCGCAGGGCACCGGCGGCAGCATCGTCGTCATCGGGTCGAAGAACGTGCTCGCGCCGGGAAAGGATTTCGGCGCCTACAGCGCGTCGAAGGCGGCCCAGGTCCAGCTCGCCCGCGTGCTGGCCATCGAGGCCGCCCCGGACCGCATCCGGGTGAACCTCGTCCACCCCGACGCGGTGTTCCAGGATTCCGGGCTCTGGTCCGAGGAGGTGCGGCAGGAGCGCGCCCGCGCGCACGGCATCGCGCCGGCGGAGATCGAGGAGTTCTACCGCAAGCGCAACCTGCTGGGGGAAAACGTCACCGCCGAGGATGTCGCCGAGGCGGTCCTGTGGCTCGCGTCCGATCGATCGCTCAAGACGACCGGCTGCATCCTGACGGTGGACGGCGGATTGAGGGAAGCCTTCCCGCGTTGAGGGGCCGCCGCGGACGTCGTCCGCGCGAGGCGCGGGGCCCGGGGCTGGTCCTGCGTGCCGTTACTGCGGGATGGACGACTCGATCGGGAAGACCACCGTCCCGCCGCGATCGATGTAGGTCTGGGCCATCACCGCCGGGACCCGGTTGTTGCTGACGATCTGCGGGTTCTGGCGCACGTCGAGCAGTCCCGGGTCGAGCGCGAAGGCACGCTCGTAGGCGTGGATCGCCTCGGTGTAGAAGTTGTCCGCGTCGAGGACGACCCCCAGGTTGTACCAGGCGAGAGCGTAGTTCGGCTGAATCGCCACCGCCTTGCGGTACGCGAGCTTCGCTTCGCTCTTGCGCCCGAGGGCATACCGGACCACGCCGAGGTTGTTCCAGGCCGCGGCGAAGTTCTTGTCGAGCTTGACGGCCCGCGTGTAGCGCGCCTCGGCGTCCTTGCGGCGTCCCTGCTTCAGCAACAGGTTACCGAGTTCGTTCAGCAGGTAGGGATTGTCGGGATGCCGCGCCAGCTTCTCGTTCAGCACGTCGATGTCGAGCGGGACGGCGCTGTCCGGCTTGCGCGCCGGCGGCTTCGGGGCGGTCGCCTCGGGAGCATTCGCCTCGGGCTCGGCCGGAGCCGCCGCGGGGGCCTGCGTGGGGGGAGCCGCCGGAGGTTCCTGGGCATACCCGGGAGCGAACGTGCCGAGGAGCACCGCTCCCGCCAGGAGCGACCGTTTCATCCCGAACCTGCGACCGAACCCTGCGAACCTGCTCACGAACCCTCCGATTTCTCGACGGCGCGGACCTTCAAAGCCACCTTGTTGTCCTTGGAGTATATCTTGAACTCCACCGCCTCACACGGGTTCTTCGCCTGCAAAGCCGCGGTCTGGCGGGCGATCTCGCGGGCGAAGGACTCGAACGCCAGGGGTCGGGCGTCGCCGCTCTGGCTGCGGGCCGCGATGAACGACTCGTAGAGGCGCCTGACCTTGGCCTCGTCCGGCTGGTTCGCCTGGATGCGGACGGCGCCCGCAGCCGCGGGCTTCCTGGTCTGAGGTCTTGCGCCCGCGGCCTGCGCAGCGGGCGGTTTCGCGGGAGGGATCGGGCCGGCGCTGCCGCCGTTCCCGGCCTGCGCGGCCCGCTTCGCGGCGCGGACGGCGAGAGGGTGGACGCGCGCCCCCTCCTCCTTCATGCGCATCATCTTGTTCCAGAGCTCCTGGAACGTGTTGAACTTGTTCACGACGCTGCTGTACATGAAGCGTTCGGCCATGTTGCGCAGCTCCACGCCCTGGAGCTTGCGGAATGCGCGCGACAGCGCGCCGTGCTGATCGGTCGGCGGACGCGGACTCGCTCCCTGGAAGTAGAGGTCGTACTGGACCTTCAGGCGGCGGATCTCGAAATCGAGCGCCTTCAGATCGTCTTCCATGCTCATCGGGTGCGATGGCTCCCGGTCCGCCGACTCGGGTCGGACCTCGCGCGGAATATAGGTTGGCCGGGACGGGATTCAAATCGTCGGGCTTTTGACACCCCGGAATGACTGTGATGAGATGCCGCCCCTCATGCCCTCCCTGAGATCACCCGCAAGGTCCCGTGGAAACACCGTTCGCGCCGGGTCCGCTGGCAAGGCCGAAGCCGGCGGGTCCGCAGGTCTGCGCCGCCTGCCGTCGGTCCACGAAGTCCTGGAGCGGCCGGAGGTGCGCGCCCTCTCGGAGCGTTTCGGCCGTGCCATCGTGACGGCGCTCCTGCGCGAGCGGCTCGAGTCGCTGCGGCAGCGGGGGCGCCGGCCGGCCTCCGCCTCGCAGGGAGCGGCGCTCGCGGACGCCGTCGCCGGGCTGGGCGCCTGGCTCGAGGCGGAGACGGCCGCCCGCACCCGCTCGACCCTGGTTCCGGTGATCAACGCAACTGGCGTCGTCATCCACACCAACCTCGGACGCGCGCCGCTGCCCGAGGAGGCGCTGCGCCGGATGGCGGAAGTCGGCCGCTCCTACACGACGCTCGAATACGACCTCGCGGCCGGGAATCGTGGCTCGCGCGGCGTCCACCTGGAGCGGCTCTTCCGGCTCCTGTTCCCCGGGGCGGCGACGCTCGTGGTGAACAACAACGCCGCCGCGGTGATGCTCGTGCTCAACACGCTGGCGGAGGGGCGCGAGGTGATCGTCTCGCGCGGCGAGCTGGTCGAGATCGGCGGCTCGTTCCGCGTCCCCGACATCCTCGCGAAGAGCGGCGCCGTCCTGCGCGAGGTGGGCACGACGAACAAGACGCGCCTCGCCGACTACGAGCGGGCGATCGGTCCGAAGACGGCGCTCCTCCTGAAGGTGCATCCGAGCAATTACCGCATCGTCGGCTTCACCGACGCCGTGCCGCTGGCGGACCTGGCGCGCCTCGGCCGCAGGCGCCGCGTGCCCGTGCTCATGGACCAGGGGAGCGGCAACCTGCGCGACCTGCGCCGCCATGGGCTGCGTGACGAGGGAACGGTGCAGGAGGCGCTCGGAGCCGGCGCCGATCTCGTCTGCGCCAGCGGCGACAAGCTTCTCGGGGGGCCGCAGGCGGGGATCCTGGCGGGGCGTCCGGCGCTGCTCGAGCGGCTGCGGCGCAACCCCCTGGCGCGGGCGCTGCGCGTCGACAAGACGATCGTGGCGGCGCTCGAAGCGGTGCTGCTGGCGCACATCCGTGGGGACGAGGACTCCGTTCCGGCCGTCCGGATGATCGCGCTCACGCCGGACGCGCTCGAGCCCCGCGCCCGCCGCTTCGCCGAACGCATCTCGTCGGCGGCCGCCCGCCTGCAGGCGCGCGTCCGGGCGGGGACGTCGGTCAGTGGCGGCGGTTCGGGGCCGGGGGAGGGGATGCCGTCGGTCCTGGTCGCGGTCCGCGCCGAGGGGTTGAGTGCGCGCGCTCTCGAGGAGCGCTTGCGCCTCGGCGCCCGGCCGGTGATCGCCCGGATCGAAGCGGGAGCTGCTGTTCGACCTGAGGACCGTCCCGGAAGAGCAGGACGAGGAGCTCCTCGCCGCCCTCGTGGCCGCCGCCTCCGCCTAGACGTTGAAGCGGAAGTTGATCACGTCGCCGTCCCGCACGACGTAATCCTTCCCTTCGGAGCGCAGCAGCGCCTTCTCGCGCGCCGCCGCCAGGCTGCCGGAGGCGACGAGATCGTCGTAAGCGACCACCTCGGCGCGGATGAAGCCGCGCTCGATGTCGCTGTGGATCGTCCCGGCCGCCTGAGGCGCGCGCGTTCCCTTCGCGATCGACCAGCCGCGGCACTCGTCCTCGCCGGCGGTGAGGAACTGGATGAGGCCGAGCAGTCCGAAGGCGGCGTGGATGACGCGATCCTTGGCCGGCTCGGCGACGCCGAGATCCGCCAGGAAGGCGCGCGCGTCCTCGGGGTCGAGCCGGGCAATCTCCTCCTCCACCTTCGCCGACAGGCCGGCGACGGCCGTGTGCGGCTTCCCGGTCCATTCCTTCAGGCCGTACTCGTCGGCGACGTGATCGACGCGCGAGGCCTTCCCCTCGTCCACGTTGACGAGCAGGAGCAGCGGCTTGGCGGTCAGGAACGCGAACCCGCGGATGCGCTTGAGGTCCTCGGGCTTGAGGTCGAGGGCGCGGATGGGCGTCTCCTTCTCGAGGGCGAGAAGGCACCGCTCGACGATGGGCAGCTCCGCCTCGTCGTCCTTGTTCCTGGCCTTCCTGATGTTCAGGGCCAGGCGCTCTTTGCGCTTCGTGGCGACCTCGAGGTCGGCGAGGATCAGCTCCATCTCCATGGTGGCGATGTCGCGGGCCGGGTCGATCGAGCCCTCGGAGTGGGGGATCGCCGGGTCTTCGAAGGCGCGCACCACGTGGGCGATGGCATCGACATTGCGCATCTCGCCGAGCGACAGCGACTGCTGGCCTTCCCCCTTCTGCACTCCCTGCAGATCGAGGAAGTCGAACTGCGCGTAGGTCAGCTTCTTCGGCTTGTAGAGCTCGCCGAGCCGCGCGACGCGCGGGTCGATCACCTTGGCGACGCCGACGTTGGTCTGCGAGCGGCCGGAGGAGAACTTGTCGACGCTCACCTGCGCGCCGGTCAGGATGTTGAAGAGGCTGGTCTTCCCCACCTTGGGGAATCCCAGCAATCCGAATTTCATGTCGGAGGGCCTCCGGACGCACGCGCCGCGGACGGCGGCATGCACGGTGAAGCGCGGATTCTAGCCGATCATTTCCGGCGGGTCTCGCGGGGCGGGGGAGCGGACGCCCCGTCGCCCCCTTTCAGCCGGCCGGACTCGAGAAGGAGGCGGCGCAGGAGGAATTCGATCTGCCCGTTCAGGCTCCGGAGGTCGTCGCGGGCCCAGCGTTCGAGCGCCGCGAGGACCTCGGGGTCGATCCGCAGCAGGAAGGGACGACGTTCGCCCACCGGTTTATTGATAGAGGGTGCCGGTGTTCACGACCGGCTGCGCCGAGCGCTCGCCGCAGAGCACGACGAGCAGGTTGCTGACCATGGCGGCGCGCCTTTCGCCGTCGAGGGTGACGACCTTGTTCTCTTCGAGCCGGGCGAGCGCCATCTCGACCATGCCGACGGCGCCGTCCACGATGCGCGTGCGGGCCGCCACGATGGCGCCCGCCTGCTGGCGCTGCAGCATCGCCGAGGCGATCTCCGGCGCGTAGGCCAGGTGGCTGATGCGCGCTTCGATGACCTCGACGCCGGCGCGGTTCAGACGCGCCTGGATCTCGGTCTTGAGGTGCTCGGCGATCTCCGCCGTATGCCCGCGCAGCGACATCTGCTTGTCGTCGTGCGCGTCGTAGGCATAGGAGGTGGCCAGGTTGCGAAGCGCCGCCTCGCTCTGCACGTGGACGTAGTTCTCGTAGTTGTCCACCTCGAAGCAGGCCTCCGCCGTGTCCACCACCCGCCAGACGACGACCGCGGCCAGCTCGATCGGGTTCCCTTCGATGTCGTTCACCTTGAGGTGGGCCGACTCGAAGTTGCGCACGCGCAGGGACAGCCGCCGCTTGCTGTAGAACGGGTTCGCGAACCGCAGCCCCGGCTGCTTGACGGTCCCCACGTAGGAGCCGAACAGCTGCAGCACCCGCCCTTCGTTCGGATCGACGACGAACAGCCCCGCCAGCAGGACCACGGAGCCGACGAACACCACGATGGACGCGATGATCGTCCCCTTGTCCTGGTGGAGGATCCCCTGCACGAACCCGTAGATGGCTCCCGCCATCGCCAGCAGCAAGATTGCCAGAGCCGCATACCCCGACACCGCCCGCCGTTCCTTTTCCCGAATCATCTTTCGTCCCCCTCAGCGCCCCAACGGGCGGCTTCACTGTTTCGTGATTGCGTAGTGATATCACTGTGTAATCTACCCCGTCAAGCCCGGAATGCAAGGAGATTCTTCGAGCCTTCTCCCCGCCCGACTGAGTCACGAGCGGCGCCGCGCACGAACGCGAGCGACCGCGTCCCCCGCCGGCCTCCCTTCCGTTCCTGCCCCGGTGGCGACGGAGGGGGTTTCAGTTGCGGCCACGGTGATAGAATCCCGCCTCGCACAGCGGAGAGGGACCCGGGGCGTAGCGCAGCCTGGTAGCGCATCTGCTTTGGGAGCAGAGGGTCGGTGGTTCGAATCCACTCGCCCCGACCCCGGATCCGCGGCGGAGGCCGGTTCCGGTCCGGTCCCGCTTCAGCCGATGTCTTCGGGTGCGCGCCTGTAGCTCAGCGGATCAGAGCACTAGCCTCCGGAGCTAGGGGTCGGAGGTTCGAATCCTCTCAGGCGCGCCAGCCCGGACGCGTGTTAACATGCCGCTCCCCAAAAGGTCCGGACAGTGGCGTCGGGCCGTTGTGGAAACGAAATTCCGACCGCGCGCCTGTAGCTCAGGGGACAGAGCAACGGCCTTCTAAGCCGTGGGTCGGGGGTTCGAATCCCTTCAGGCGCACCACTTTTTTGCATGCGGCGGCCTTCGTGGATGTCGCGGGGAAATCGGGCAGTCGGCAGTCGAAGGATGGTGAGTGTAGCTCAGGTGGTAGAGCCCCGGGTTGTGGCCCCGGTTGTCGGGGGTTCGAGTCCCCTCACTCACCCCATCGGTTGATTTGACGTCTGGGACGGGCCGTTAGCTCAGTCGGTAGAGCAGCTGACTCTTAATCAGCGGGTCGGAGGTTCGAGTCCTCCACGGCTCACCAGTCCCCGGCACGGCGCACACGGTCACGGGCGCCGAGCGGCGCATCGCGCCGCTTTTCCCTTCAGCAAGTCCCGCTCCCGCGCGTTGCCGGTGAGCGACGCCGCGCGCTCGTATTCGGCGCGGGCCTCGTCGCGCCGTCCGAGCTTCTCCAGGAGATCACCCCGCACGCCCGGCAGCAGGTGATACGACGCCAGCGCCGGATCCGCGGCGAGGGCGTCCACGAGCGGCAGCGCCTCCGCCGGGCCCGAGGCCATCCCCACGGCGACGGCGCGGTTCAACGCGACGACGGGCGACGGCATCCACCCGAGGAGCGCGTCGTAGAGGGACACGATGGCGCGCCAGTCGGTCTCGACGGCCGTCGGGGCACGCACGTGGCACGCGGCGATCGCCGCCTGCAGCGCGTACGGGCCCGGCCTGGTCGCGAGCCGAGACGCCCGGTCGAGCGCCGCGAGTCCGCGGCGAACGAGCAGGGGATCCCACAAGGCCCGGTTCTGATCGAGCAGCAGGACCGGCGTTCCGTCGGGGGCGCGCCGCGCCGGGAAGCGCGACGCCTGCAGCTCCATGAGGGCCACGAGCCCGTGCACCTCGGGTTCGTAGGGAGCGAGACCGGCGAGCACGCGGCCGAGCCGGAGCGCCTCCTCCGACAGCTCCGGGCGCATCCATTCGTTCCCCGACGACGCCGCATAGCCCTCGTTGAAGACGAGATAGATCGTCTCCAGCACCGAGGCCAGCCGCGCGGCGCGCTCGTCGCCGCGCGGGACCTCGAACGGCACCCGCTTCTCGGCGAGCGTGCGCTTGGCGCGGACGATGCGCTGGGCGATGGTCGTCTCGGGCGTCAGGTAAGCGCGCGCGATCTCCGTCGTCGTCAGGCCTCCGAGGACCCGCAGGGTCAGCGCGACGCGGCCGTCGGAGGGAAGCGCCGGGTGACAGGCGACGAACATGAGCCGCAGCAGATCGTCGCCGAGGTCGTCGTCGATCGCCTGGTCCATCGACTCGATGGCCGCCCGCGGCTCCGGGGCGTCGCCGAAAGATTCGTGCACGCGGCGCTGCATCGCCTCGCGTCGGAAGCCGTCCACGGCGCGGTTCTTCGCGGCCGCCATCAGCCACGCCGCCGGGTTGCCGGGGAGGCCGTCCCGCGGCCACTGCTCGAGCGCGGCGACGAGCGCGTCCTGCGCCAGGTCCTCGGCGCGCCCGACGTCGCGCGTCAGGCGCGCCAGCGCGCCGATGAGCCGCGGCGCCTCGATGCGGAAGACCGCCTCGACGGCATCGCGGGTCACCTCGTCGCTCACACTGCGCACCAATCGCGATTCAGCGGCGTCTCCCTTGCACTCTCACGTCGAAAGCGCGGGCGCGAAATCGACCGCGAGAGCGATTCTATGGCTCCGTCGCCCCGGCCGACGACGGCGTGACGCTTGATCCTCTTCGCGCCGCTCGGATACGATGCGCTCCCCACGGAGGAAATGGAGATGCCCCCCAGCGTCCGCATCTTCGGGAAGGACTCCTGACCGTACACGACCGCGGCCCGGGAGGCCTTCGCCGACAGACAGTACGACGTCCAGTACCACAACGTGCAGAAGGATCGAGCCCTCCTCGAGGAGATGCTGGCCCTGACGAAGGGACGGCGCAGCGTTCCGGTCATCCTCGAAGCGGGGAAGGTGACCATCGGCTACGGCGGGACCTGAGGCGTCTGAATCCCCGGCCGTCGGCCGGGGCCTCGCCTCCGCGTTCCGCCATGACCGCGATCGAGCGCGCCCGCTTCCTCCTGCAGACGGGGGAGATGCTCGAGCGCATCGACGATCCGGTCAAGCTGCTCAAGACGGCGCTGGCGCAGGTGGCGCGTTTCTTCGGCGCCGAGTCCGGCGCCATCGTCCTGCGCGATCCCGTCTCCGGCGCGCTCCGCGCCCATCGCTGGGGACGGGACGGCGTCCTCTGGGACGATGCGACCCTCAACGCCTTCATCGACCTGGAACGTCCCGAGATTCCGTCGACCGATATCCTCGCGCCGCTCGTCGTCGGCGAGCGTGCGGAGGGTCTGATCGCGCTGCGCCGTGCCGGCGGGTTCCCGCAGGGCGCCGGGCGGTTCCTGGTGCGGGTGGGCCACAAGGTGGCCCACGAGGCGGGGCTGCGCGAGGAGCGGCGCGTCCAGCGCGCCGTCGATCAGATCAAGGAGCGGACGCTGCGCGACCTGCGCCCGCAGGATCTCTTCTACCAGATCCTGCACGGGCTCCGGACGCTGACGCGCTACGACCATTCCTCGGCGCTGCTCATCGCCGAGGAGGACGAAGGGCATCTCGTCCTGCACGCCGAGCAGGTCGCCTGGACCAAGGGGAAGAGCCGGCGCATCGGCAAGCGGATCCGCGTGCCGCGGGAGCTGCGCGCGAGTCTGCATCGCCCGGGGGCCGAGCCGTTCGCCTGGTCCGCGCCGCCGCGTTCGAAGAAGAAGACGGCCGCCGGAGTGCCGACGCCGGCCGTGGAGGCCGCCCGGACGACGTCGTCGCAGGACGCCCTGGCGCAGCTGCTGCGCTGGGGCGGGCGCGGTCGCGAGCCTCACGAGGAGAGCCTCCTCGTCGCCACGCTGCACCACGACGGGTCGCTTCTCGGCGTGCTCAAGATCGCGGCGCAGAGGCGCGGCGCCTTCGCGTCCCCCGAGGCGCGGGCGGTCGGGGCGGTGCTGCGGCACGTCGCCTCGGTCATTCATCTCTCGCGCCGGGCGCTGTCGATGGAGGAGCGCATCCTCGAGGCGGAGAAGAAGCACGCCATGGCCGATCTCGCCCGCGCCATCTCCCACGACGTGAAGAACGCCATCGGGGCCATCCTCCCGCTGGCGCAGCAGGCGCGCGAAGAGGTCCAGGCCGGGTCCTCCGACCCGGCGGTCCTCGCCCAGGACCTGCAGCAGATCGAGCAGTCGGCGCAGATCTGCCAGCGCATCTTCGACGGCATGCTGCAGCTGGCGCGCTCCGGCGTGCGTCCGGCCGAGCACGCGCCGCTCGACAAGATCCTCCGGGGACCGATCGGCATCCTCGGGAACCGCCTGAAGCGATCGGGCGTCGCCCTCGAGCTGCGCCTGGCGGAGGGTCTCCCCGAGGTGAAGGCGAGCCGCGGCGGCCTCGAGCAGCTCTTCCTGAACCTGTTCACCAACGCCATCGACGCGATGCCGGCGGGCGGGCGCCTGCACGTGAGCGCTCGCGTCCTGGAGAACGGGCGCCTGGAGATCAAGGTCGCCGACACCGGCGCCGGGATCTCGCCCGAGCAGCTCAAGCGCATCCACGAGCCGTTCTACACGACCAAGGAGGAAGGGTTCGGGCTCGGGCTGGCGATCTCCCGCTCGATCGTCTGGGAGAACGACGGCGAGATGCGCATCGAGAGCCAGCCGGGGCGCGGCACGACCATCACCGTGCTGCTGCCGGCGGTGCCAGCCGCCGGTGAAGCCGCCGCGGCGCCGAGACCGAGGAAGAAGCGATGAGCGCCACCCGCGGCCGCATCCTGGCGGTGGACGACGACGCCGCGATGCTGCGCACCGTCGAGCGCATCCTGTCCCCCTCGCACGACGTGCGCGGCGCCGCGTCGGGGGAGGAGGCCCTGCGTCTCTTCCGCGAAGAGCCGAGCGACGTCGCCATCATCGACATCCGCATGCCGGGGATGGACGGCTACGCCGTGACGCGCGCCATCAAGGAGATCCGCCCTGCGACCGAGGTGATCCTGGTCACCGGGTCGGTCTCGGATCTGGACGAGAAGCTCATCCGATCGGTGCAGGAGCGCGCCGGCTTCTTCATCACCAAACCGTTCTCCCGTTCGGTCCTGACGTCGCTCGTCGATCGCTGTCTCGAGATCCAGGAGCTGGAGCGCGAGCGCGACGACCTCATCCGCCGGCTCACCGACGATCTCGAGCGCGCCCGGCGCTTCCAGCTGGCGCTCCTGCCGCGCGGCCTGCCGCGGGCGTTTGGTCCTCTCCAGGTCGCGGCCGGGCACCTGTCGTGCGAGCGGGTGGGAGGGGATCTGTACGATGTGGCGGCGCTGCCGGACGGACGGTTGCTCCTGTCGGTGGCCGATGTCGCGGGGCACGGCGTGGCGGCCGCGCTCGTGACCGGGATGATCAAGACGGTGCTCGACGCGGGAGTCCGCGAAGAGCCGGATCTCGCGGCGACCGCCGCGGCCGTGCTCGACACCCTGGCGCCGCTGTCGCAGCAGCGGATGATCACGCTCCTTCTCGTCCTGGTCAACCCGCGCACCAAGTCGATCGATTACCTCAACGCCGGGCACCCGCCGTTGATCGTCTGGGGCGGGAAGGACGGGCCGGCCCTCCTCTCGGCGACGACGCCGCTCCTGTCGTTCGGGCTCGGGCTATCGAAGGACCCGGTGCGCACGCACCCCTTCCGACCCGGTGACCGGCTGGCCCTCTACTCCGATGGCCTGTACGAGGTGCGCGATCCAGCAGGGAAGGAGTTCGGCCGGGAGCGCTTCACGGAGACCGTCGTCGCCGCCGGGCCGGAGCGGCTCGAGCAGGCGGCGAAGCGGCTCCTCGACCAGGCCGTCCGCCACGCCGGCGGCCGCCCCCCCGAGGACGATCTCACGCTGCTCCTCGCGGAGTTCGCGAAGGGCTGACGCGCCCGGCCGGCGTTCCCGACGGAGCCGGTGTTCCTAGAAGCTCATGGCCAGGCCGAGTTCGACGGTCAGCGGCGGTCCGATCTGGCCGACCGGCTGTCCGAATGTATTCGACGTCGCGGTGCCGTCGATCGGGCCGCCGTTGAAGCGGTCGAAGACGTTGAACACCTGCAGGAACGCCTCGCCGTGGTGGTCCTTCTCGCCGCCGAGCGGGAACGGCTTGGCGATGCGCAGGTCCACCTGGAAGAAGTTCGGCTCTTCGACGTGGGAGATCGCCGGCAGTTGGAGGTAGGGGACCGCGCGCAGCGCGTTGACCGCCGCGAGATTGGTTTTCGCGCCGGTGTTGCGCCCGACGCCCGCGGGCCGGTCGGTCAGGAACCCGTCGGGACAGTCCACGTTGATGTCCGGACAATTGTCGTCGGTTCCGCTCGTCACGTTGAACGGGACGCCCGTGGACGCCTGCACCACCCACGACGTCAGGAGACCGCCCCACGGCAGGAACGTCGTGCCCGCCATCGTCACGCGGTGCCGCCGGTCGTGGTCGGAGCGCGCCTTCTCGGCGATGAGATCGGTCGTGGGCGGCAGGTAGAAGCCCCCCTGCAGCGGATCGGGCCCCATGTCGAGCGTCTTCGAAAGCGTGTACCCGAAGGAGAGCCAGTTGCGCTGGCCGCGCCACTGCCAGCCGAGGTCGAGGCCGGTGTACCAGGAGCGACCCTCGCTCACGAAGGCGGCGATCGAGCCCGTCGTGCCGTCGGTGTGCTGCGGGGCCCCCTGCGTCGTCTCGCCGATGACCGGGTTCAGGTCCTTCGTCAGCATCTGGTGGTAGCCGAGCGAGCGGGTGACGTTGGCGGAGAAGGACGCGCGGCCGACGCTGCGCTCGAGGCCGAGGTTGTAGAGCACCGAGTACGGCGTGTCCAGCTCGGTGCCGGTCGAGAAGCGCAGCGTCAGCTCGGGAGGGAAGAACAGGGCCTGCTTGATCGTGTCGATGCCGAGCTGCTCGACGAGATCCTCGGTCAGCTCGATGGCGAAGCCCTGCGCCGGGATGATGCCGATCTGCGTCCCCGAAGTGATGGCCGCGACTGCCGGAAAGGAGAAGACGATCTTGTCGTAGAACATCCCGGCGCCGCCGCGCACGAGCCATTTGCCGTCGTCGTCCGGACGGAAGGTGAACCCGGCGCGCGGCGCGATGTTGTTGGTGTCGGTCGGCGCGCCGCCGTTCGGGATGTCGGACGGGACGATCGCCGAGTCGGGCAGGTGGTAGGTGCTCAGGTCGTAGCGCAGCCCGTAGGTGAAGACCCAGCGGGATCCCGCCTGCCACGTGTCCTGCGCGAAGGCTCCCAGGCGAGTGTCGCGGATGGTCGCCGTCGGCTGCCCTTCCACCAGCTCGTACACGACCGGGTAGGTGCCGATGACCCCCTGGTCATCGACGACGCCGTCGCCGTTGTCGTCGACCAGGTTCGGATCCCCGAAGCAGTAGACCCCCGTGAAGTGCTGTCCGTCGATCGGCTGGTTCACGTCCAGGTTGTCGCAGTCTCCCGGCTCGAACGGCTTGTCGGTCTCGTAGATGAAGGAGCCGTTCGGATTGAAGGCGGTGGCGATCTCAGTGTGCGAGCGGATGGCGTCGAGGCCGAATTTCCAGGTGTGCCGTCCCGTCTGCCAGGTGACGTTGTCCACGATCTGCAGCCGGTTCTCGTCGCGGTTCTGGCTGTTGAGGACGTTGCCGCCGAAGACGCCGGACGGGCGGTCGACGCCGGGGCGCGTGGAGTTCCCCTCCTGGTCGAAGCCTGACGTGCCGACGAGCAGGCGCGCCTCGTTCATCAGGGACGGCGACAGGATGGTGGTGAGCGAGGCCACGGTCTGCACGTCCTGCTCGTCCACGGTGAAGCCAGCCTCCGGGGTGTTGCGGCCGCCGACCCGGACATCGTCGGCCGTGCGGGTGTCCCCCGAGGCGCGCAGCATCAGCGTGCTCGCCTCGCCGACGTTCAGGTCGGCGCGGAAGAAGAGGTTGTCGTCGCGCGACGGCGCCGAGACCCTGCCTCCCGCGACGCCGTCGCGGCCCACGCCGGTCCAGGGGGTGACGGTGTCCATCTCCGAATGCTCGTAGGAGAGGAAGTAGAACGCCTTGTCCTTCTTGAACGGCCCGCCGAGGGCGAAGCCGGCCTGCAGCCGGCCGCTTGTCTCCTCGATCCCGCCGTCGTTCGGCAGCGACGAGACGAACGCGCCCTCGTGCGACAGGCCGTGGGCCACCCCCTGTGCGAAGACGTCGAGGCTCTTCTCGTTCGTCCCCTGGCGCGTCACGATGTTGAGGACTCCCCCGGAGGCGCGGCCGAACTCGGGCGCGAACTGGTGCGTCAGCACCTTGAACTCGCGGATCACCTGGGTCGAGAACGGGGCGTTGAGCGTGGTGTTGCTCGTCAGGTCGTTGTTGTCGAGCCCGTCCACGAGGAACGAGTTGGCCCGGCCCGACTGGCCGTTGAGGACGAAGGCGGTGCCGCGCTCGCCGAAGAAATCCGTCGGCGCCGTCGGTCGCACCGACGAGTCGAGCATCGCCAGGTCGGTGAGCTGGCGCCCGGCGAGCGGGAGATCGGCCACCTCCGACTGGCGGATCGACAGCTCCCCGCCGGTCCGCTCCGGGTCGAGCACCGGGGCCTCGCCGGTGACCGTGACCGTCTCGGTCATCGCCGCGGAGACCGAGAGGTCGAGCGTCAGCGTCTGCTGCAGGACGATGAGGGCCGGCACCGTGGGGCCGGGCGGATCGCCACCGAGGCGCGCGGAGACCACCCACGGCCCCGGCGTCAGCAGCTCGATGCGGTAGCGGCCTTCGCGATCGGAGAGAGCGGAGCGCTCGGCGTTGGTCTCGAGCGACCGCGCGAGGACGGTCGCACCCGCGATCGGAGCGCCACCCGAGTCGCGCACCGTCCCCGTGAGCGAGCCGCTCACCGACTGGGCGCGCGCGGGCACAAGACCGCTCCCCGCGATCATCGCGAGGACGAGGACGAGCCGGAAGAGAGAGCGCAGCGGGCGGACCCCGCTACTGGCCGTAGTGGCCCCACGGACCGGTGCCGCCGGTGCCGCGCGCCACGACGAGGAAGTAGGTCCCGGCCGGATTGCCGGTCCAGCAGGTGGAGAGATCGGTGTCCATCACCGTCGAGTAGCCGGCGGCCGTCTGCGGTGTCGCGGCGCCGAGGATCCGGTAGCCGGCGAGACACGGGTCGTTGACCGGGTTCCAGCAGAGAGTGATGTTGCCGCCCGCCGCGTGGCTCACCTGCACGTTCGTCACTTCGGCCGTTGGGAGGCAGGCGCCGCCGGTCGTCGTCGCCGTGACCTCGATCGGATAGGTGAAGTTCGGGTCGCCGGAGATCTGCGTGGGATAGAGCGGCGTCTCGTAGTTCGTGGTCACGCCGCTCGACGGGCTCGTGAACGAGCTGAGCGAGGTCACTGTGAAGTAATAGCTCGTCCCCGGCGTCAGGCCCGAGATGACCGCGGTCGTGCCGCTGAGGGCCGCCTGCCCCGGATTCGCCGCCGAGTTGAACGCGTAGGAGGTCGCCGCGCCCGAGTCGCTGTCCCAGTAGACCTTGTAGCCGGTGATCTTGTGGGTGTCGAGCCCGGGATCCCACGACAGGCTCACCGTCGTGTCGGCGGTCGCGGTCACCTGGATGGTGCGCGGCGGGAACGGGCCATAGGCGATGACCCCTTCCTCGACGCCGGTCCACGATGTCAGGTCCGCGGTATTGATCGCCGACTGGATGCGCGCGACGGTCCCGATGACCGGCACCTGCCAGAGGTAGTTCACCGTCCGCACCGCCTGCACCTGGAAGCCCGTGGTGCAGCCGGCGCCCGCCCAGACGCAGAAGTCGGCGACATTGCGGCCGAGCATGGCGTTGAAGGTGTGCCCGGACGGCGTGGTGACGACGCCGTTCTTGATCGTGGCACCGGACTGCGTCCCGTTGTGCAGGGGGTCGGGTCCGGACGGGTCGCATGACTTCGTGTACAGCTTGTCGAAGAGCTGCGACGCTCCGCACACCTGGTTGAAGAGATTCTGCTCGCAGTTGAAAGGGGTGCTCGTCCAGGCGTCGCCCGGCAGGATGTAGCGCTCGGCCCCCGCCGTGTCCTGGTGCGGGAAGAGCCAGAGCGGCGCGGAGGTCCGGGTCACGCCCCCAAACGTTGAGTAGCAGAAGCGGCTCTCGCCCGACCCGAGCGATCCCGCGCGTCCCTCGTGCTGGGCTCCGGAGCGCAGCCAGATCACCGTGTCGGACGGGCGCAGCTCGAGCTCGAGCGAGGCGTTGATCTTGTCCACGCTGGCGGGGACGTCGTAATTGCGATCGGTGCGGTCCAGGACCACGCCCGGGATGGTGTAGCCGCACTGGGAGATGTTGCAGGTCTCCTGGGCGTTCATCGGCGCGGTGGTCGCGCCGACTTCGAAGCCGGTGGTGATGCCGGAGAAGTCCCACGAATCGAGCGCGATGAGCTGGCCGATGGTGGTGATCCCGGGCACGGGGGTGAAGGCGGAGACCGGCGTGCAGGGTCCCTGCTTCGCGCCCTGGCAGCAGGCCAGCGGCGCCCCGCTGCCGGTGCAGGAGTCGTGGTCCGGGGCGGCGCGGTCCCGGGAGAGGAGGATGTCGCTGAACGGCGTGCTCCACAGATCGTGAACGTAGAGGCGCAGATCGGCGGCGCCCGCGATCACCACATCGGCCACGGACGCCTCGGTGACGGCGATCCGGGAGCGTCCGTCGGGACTCGCGGGGCCGGAGATCTCGGCCACGACCCCGGCGCGCGGATCGATGAAGCGGTGCACGAGACGGTCCGGGACGAAGCCGACGTCCGGTCCCGCGGCGCGCATCAGCAGGAGCCGCTCGAGCACCACCTCGCGCGGCCCCGAAGGCAGGTGCACCCAGCCGATGCCGGTGATGGTCGAGGTCGCGAGGAGACGGGTACGCGACGGCGCCTGCCCGGGGCGGACGTCGAGCGCGAGCTGATCGACGCGGTACTGCTCGCGGCGGCCCGGGCGCAGCCCTTCGGGAATCGTCTCCGGACGCATGAGCCGCAGCGCGGCGTCCTGTCCGGTGGGATCGACGAAGTGCCAGGCGGTCGGACCGGGGCGGGATGGACCCAGGGCCGCCGGCAGGGACGCGGTCCGCTGCGGGAGCCCCTCGTCCTCGCTGAGCCGCACGGCATCCCCTTCCTCGGACAGGTGACGCGTGAAGCGGTCGAGCAGGAGGGTCGCCCGCAGATCCCAGCGGGTCCGACCCTCCGGCTCGACGAAATCACGCGGCAGCGCGATCGTCGACGCCGTCGCGAACCGGATGATCCGCTCCGGCACGGGGGCCCGCGCCGGGACGGGCGCCGGCGCCGGCGCCGCGGCGCAGACCGAGGCCGCGACAAAGATGACGGCCAGGGACATGCGGGTCTTCCTGTCGCGTGCGGCGATCATGGGATTCCCTCCGCCGCGCATTATCTCCCAGGACCCTCATGGATCGCCCGTTCCGCCTCGCGAATCCAGTCCGCGGCGTCCGGGTCCCCCGCAGTCGCCGCGTCCCGCGCCAGGATCAGCGCTTGTTCATCTTCGCGCCGAGCGGCTTCCGCGTCGCCGTTTTTCGCCAGCGCCTCCGCGAGCGCCAGTCGGTTGGGCGGATAGCGTTCGCGCAGCGCCGTCGCGCGCCGCGCGTGCTCGAGCCCCTTCGCCGCGTCGCCCGGCCCGGTCGGCCAGCCGGGGGCGCGCAGATAGAGCAGCGCCAGGGCGCGATCCGGTCCCGCGTCGTCGAGGGTCGCGTCGGCCGCGGCGGCGTCCTTGAAGCCCTGTTCGATCAAAGGCAGCGCCGAGAGCCCGGTGGAGGGACGTTCGCGCGCCTGCTGGCCGAGCGCGGCCGCCTTCCAGTAGGCGCATGGAGCGGGGGTGGCGGCCGCGTCGCACCACTGGGCCGCCTGCACCGCGCGGGTGGCGGCGGTGGCGCGGGCCTCGGACGTCGTCTCGTGCTCCGCCAGCCAGACCTGGATGCGGATGGCGAGGAGGAGCGCGGCGCCGTCGGGCGGTGTCGTCGCGGCCGCGGCGCGCAGCGCCAGGGACGCCGCCTGGTGCGCCTCTTCGACATCGCGGCGTGCGAACCGATTCTGCGCCTCGGACACGAGGGCCGCCGGATCGGCGGGCGCGCCCGGCGGCAAAGGGCCGGCGAGCTCGGTGATCGACGGCGGCGTCTTGAGCGCGTGCGCGCAGGCGGTTCCAAGAAGCACGCCGGCCATGACGATGACGGCGTGGCCGCGGTTCAAGGACGGCCGCCGCGCTCCTGCCCGGCGGCGGTCTTGAGGCGCGCGACACCCGCTGCGTCGATTGGGTCGAACCGCTGCACGCGGATGGCGGCGAGCGCTTCTTTCCCTTCGGCCGACTTCGGGAGCCGCTCGAGGCCCTTGAGAACCGTCGCGCCCGGCTTTGCGGATTTCGGGAGCGCGCAGACGAGCCCGGCGGGGAACGCTTCCGACCGCGCCACGATCGCCAGGTCGGCGCCGAACGGCAGCGAGGCGAGAGATGACGTCGCTGCCGCATCGAGCACGACGGCGAGCTTGTCTCCGGTCGCCGCGCGCCGCAGCGCCTGCAGCGGAGCGGCGTTGAAGGTCACCCGGGCACCGTCGGGGATGACTCCGAAGTCTTTCTTGAACGCGTGACGGATGAACCCATCCGCATATCCCGCGGTGCCGGTGACCTCCCAGCCCGCGAGGTCCGCCGGCTTCGCGACGCTCCCCTTGTGCACAACGAGGGCGAAACGCTCCGGCTCGCCCGGGGCCGCGACGATGCTCAGCCGCGGTTCGAGCCCGAGATCTTTTTCGTGCGCGACGAAGAACGGGATCGGAACGGCCGCGAGCAGGGTTTCGGTCGCGCGCAGGGCCGTGAGCCCGGACGCTTCGCTCTCGTAGTAGGCGGCGCTGACCGATCCCGCCGGGAGGCTCGCCGTCTTCTCGAGCGCGCGCGCCAGCTGCTCCATGGTCGGCCCGGCCTGCGCCGTGTCACCGGGGGAGCCGGGGGAGCAGAACACCAGCGACGCTGCCTGGAGCGAAGACGCGGCCGCCGCGTGCAGCAGGCACGCGACGAGCAGCAGGCCGAAGCGGCGCGCGAAGATCGGCATCACGCTCGAAGCATATCGCGGAGGATGACCGGGCCGCGCTCGAAGCGGCGACCGGGCCGCGCGCGCCAGGGGAGCGTGGTATCTTCCTGCGTCGCACCCCGCACAACGCGCCCGTAGCTCAGCTGGATAGAGCACCGGACTTCGAATCCGGTGGTCGGGGGTTCGAACCCCTCCGGGCGCGCCAGCCTAGCGGCCGGCGACGCCGTCCGGAAGCGCCGGTGTCGCCAGCGACCAGTCGCCGAAGATGGGCTTCCCGCCGAACAGCGTCAGCAGCACCTTCGTCTCGGAGATCTGCGCCGGTGGAATGGCGAACAGGTTCCGATCGAGCACGATGAGATCGGCGAGCTTGCCGGTCTCGATCGAGCCGGTTGTGTCGTCCTGGAAGTTGACGTAGGCGGCGTCGAGCGTGAAGGCGGCGAGGGCGTCGCGCAGGTCGATGCGCTCGTCGGGGAGATAGGGCGTCTTCGTCTCGCCGTTCGGTCCCATGCGGGTGACCGCGACCTCCAGCTCCTCGAGAGGATTGGCGCTCGACACCGACCAGTCGCTGCCGAAGGCGATCACCGCGCCGCTTCGGAGCAGCGAGCCGATCGGATAGATGAAGCGCTGCCGTTCGGCGTCGAGGAACGGCAGCGTCAGCTCGGTGATGTAGTCGTCGGCGAATGCCCACAGCGGCTGGAAGTTCGCCACCACCCCGAGCGTGCGGAAGCGTGGGATGTCGGTGGGGTCGAAGAGCTGGATGTGCGCCATGTGGTGACGCGCGTCGCGGGCCCCGTTGGTGCGGCGCGCCGCCTCGACCGCGTCGAGGCACTGCCGGATGGCGGCATCGCCGATCGCATGGAAATGGACCTGGAAGCCGTCATGGTCGAGCTCGGTGACCGCCTTCTTCAGCAGCTCCGGCTCGACCATCGACAGCCCTTTCTGCTCCCCCTTTCCGACATACGGCTTGAGCAGGGCGGCGGTCTGTGCCTCGAAGACGCCGTCCTGCATGATCTTGACCGTCGTGGCGCGCACGTTGCCGCGGGTGAAGGTCCGCCGCTCGTTCAGGAAGGCCGGGATCTGCTCGAGCCCTTTTGATCGCTCCCACCAGAGCGACGCGACCACGCGGGCCGTCAGCTCACCGGCGGCATCCAGGGCCCGGTAGGTCTCGAGGTCCTCCGGGCCGACGGAGGCGTCCTGGAAGGATGTCACGCCGTATCGGGCCAGCATCCTGAGGGCGTAGCGCAGGCCGGTCTTGCGTTCTTCCTGGGTATACGGCGGGATCTTGTCCGCCACCAGCGACATCGCGGAATCCTGGAGGCTGCCGACCGCTTCTCCGGTCTTCGGATCGCGATCGATGCGGCCGCCGGCCGGATCCGGCGTGGTCTTCGTGATGCCGGCGATCTCGAGCGCCTTGCTGTTGACCCAGGCCGTGTGGCCGTCTTTCGACTCGAGGTAGGCTGGACGGCCGGGAAGGACCGCGTCGAGCAGACGCTTGTCCGGGATCCCGCCCGGGAAGGCCGGAAGCAGCCAGCCGTCGCCGCGGATCCAGGACGCAGACGGGTGCGCCGCCGCGTACTCCGCCACCTTCTTCGTGTAGGCCTCCTTCGTCGTCTGATCGTGGAGGTTGCAGGAGACGGACATCGACGTCCCGCTGGAGATCGGGTGGATATGGGCGTCCTGGAAGGCGGGCAGGACCATGCGTCCGCCGAGGTCGACCACCCTGGTCTTCGGACCGATGTAGGCCGCGGCTTCTTTCGAGCCGCCGACGTAGACGATCTTGTCACCCTTGATCGCCACCGCCTCGGCCCAGGAGCGCACCGCATCCACGGTGTAGACCGGGCCGCCGTGCAGGACGACGTCGGCCCGCGTCTTGGCCGTCGAACCACCGCCCGGTGCCGCGCCCGCGCCGGCCCCCTGCGGACCCGTCGGCCCGGTCTGTGCCGGGGTCGGAGGTGCAGCGATTCCCGGGCCCGCCGTGGCCCACGCCGTCACCGTCGCCAGGAGCAGGACAAGAGGAAGGGGAGACCGGGTGCGCATCGTCGGGGACCTCCGGCGCCGGAGGTTACAAGACTGCAATCGCTTGCGCAATCGTGAGCCGAACACAATCTTCTGAGGCGAGAGCCGAGGAGGTCCGCCGTGTCGCTGGTCATCCGTTCGGTCGGTGCGTTCGCGATCCTGCAGGGAGTTCTCCTCGCCGCGCCCGCGGTGCTGTCGTCCCCGGGCAAGGGCCCCTCGGCGGCGAAGGCCGTCCATGCGGTGGCGACGCCCGAGGGCTGTCTGGCCCCGGCCGCGGAACCTTCCGACGTCGAGGCCTGCCACCACGTGGCGCTCGAGCTCGCGGGGCAGCGCGATTTCGACCGGGCCATCGCCATCGAATCGACTCTCTTCGAACGCCAGCCGGCGAATGCCGAGGTGGCGACCGCGCTCGCGCAGATGCAGGAGACGGGGCGCAAGGATGTCGTGCAGGCGCTGAAGATGTACCACGAGGCCCTGTACGCCTCGCCCGGCTATCCGGCGGCCCTGCTCGGCCTCGGGATCCACTGGAAGGGGCGCGGCGAGAGCCGGATCGCGGAGCGCTACTTCGCCCGCGGCGCCAAGGAGAACCCGGAACAGCCGATCTTCCAGGTCCGCCTGGCCGAGGTGCTGATCGACGCCGGCCAGGGCCAGGAGGCCGCCCCGATCCTCCAGGCCGTGGCGGAGCGCTTCCCGGGCACCGGCGAGGCCGACGATGCCCGCCGCCTGATGTCCCGCACCAGCCTGGCCCGACCGTAACTCCGACCCACCAAACCCCGAGTCACGCAGCCACCTGACCCGCGCCGCCGCTGGCGGCCCCGGGAACCCGACCGGCCCGGAGCGCGTTGTTGACGCTGCCGGCGGGGGTGCCCTATCCTCCCGGCTTTCCCGACTCGAGGAGGAGCGTTCCCCCATGTCATTCGCTGCGGTCCGCCGTGCGGCCCTGCTTCTGTCCCTGGCGTTGCTTCCTTGCCTGGCCACCTCCGCCCAGGCGCTCGAGGAGTGCCGGCTGCTGCGCCAGCCCGACATCCAGGGGGATCGCATCGTCTTCGTGTACGCCGGCGATCTCTGGACCGTGCCGCGTTCGGGGGGTGTTGCGGCCCGCCTGACGACGCACGAAGGGCTCGAGCGCTTCCCCAAGCTGTCGCCCGACGGCAAGTCGGTCGCCTTCACGGCGGAGTACGACGGCAACTTCGACGCCTTCGTCGTGCCGGTGGAAGGGGGAGATCCGGTCCGGCTGACGTTCCACCCCGATGTGGACCAGGTCGCCGACTGGTACCCGGACGGCAAGTCGGTCCTGCTGCGCTCGCAGCGGGCGTCGGCCATGCGGCGCTACGACCGTTTCTTCAAGGTGGCCGCGACCGGCGGCTTCGAGGAGCTGCTGCCGCTGCCGACCGGCGGCTACGCGACCTTCTCCGCCGACGCGAAGAAGATCGCGTTCGTGTCGCCGTCGTACGACAACCGCACGTGGAAGCGCTACAAGGGCGGCAACGCCCCCGAGATCTGGACCTACGACTTCGCCGCCAACACGTCGGAAAAGA
>Ga0134121_10000343_pt1 | contig 54574 bp, 50 predicted proteins | sample KB301_FD_96463 | JGI IMG/M metagenome (GOLD analysis project Ga0134121, IMG submission 96463) | Terrestrial soil microbial communities without Nitrogen fertilizer from Kellogg Biological Station, Michigan, USA - KB3-0-1 | ecosystem: Environmental > Terrestrial > Soil > Unclassified ...
GTCTTCGCGTGTATCGATAACGCCAACCATGCCAAGAGCACCGTCCGCCGCATACAGAAAGCGGCCGTCCGGTGTAGGCGTGGCAATGTTGATCCCGTGAAGTTCGCCGAGGAACCGGCCCGGATCCAGCTTGGCCGTTCCCGGAGGGGCGGCAATCTGAATCTTCTTCACCAGTTCATGACGACGCACATCCACCACACCGACCCAGTGAGCGCCGTAGTTCCCGACGTACGCCTTCGTTCCGTCCGGAGTGAAGGTGACGTTCAGCGGCTCGGCGAAACCGGGAATGGATTTGATCTTTGTCAGGGATTGCATGTCGATGACGGAAATCGAGTCTCCCTCAGGATTGCCCTGGTAGTACCAGCGGCTGTCCGGCGAAAACGCCAGATGTTCCGGCGCGACATCGACGGGAATGACTTTCACGAGCTCGAGCGTGTGCGAATCGATGATGAACGCCTTGTTTGCGCGCGTTCCGCCGGTGACGACGTAACGCCCGTCAGGTGACATCATCACCATGTGCGGGTTGACGTTGTTTCCAAGAAATGTTCTTCCAACAATCTTCTTCGTCTTGATGTCCATGAACGCGATGTCGTTGGAATCGCGGTTCACAATCATGACGACGGACGTCGGGTCTGCCACCTTCACATCGGCAGCGCGGGCGACGGATTTCGGGGCAAGCCCCGCCAGACCCACAGACAGGCCGAAAACGGCCGTAGTGAGTCCGGCAAGAACTAAGAAACGCTTTACTCTAGACATAAATACTCCTTCCAAACCGTTAGGCTAGAAACTGGCCTGCAAGCGAATGCCGGGAACAAGATATCCCCGTTTCGCGCCAGCGTCTGCTTCCAGGAAATGTTGCACATGGAACGAGAGGTTGAACTTTTCAGCAATGCTGAAGTTGTAATAACCCTCGACGAGTTGTTCTTTCCCTCCGGCGACGGGGTCAATCTGGGAATAGCCCACGCCCCAATGGTCGCCAGGATAAAACGCTAGTCCCTGAGCGAACTGGAAACCGCCGCTGTAGAACTTGTCGCGCTTCGGGTTTGCCTGGGCCTCGCCGTAGCGCCCGAACAAAGTGACCTGGGGGCCAAGCTTCTGGTCGATGCTGGTTCCGAATCCAATATTGTAGCCAGTGCGCTTCGTGTTGTCCGTGCGGTACCAGAAGCGATAGTTTCCTTCACCCATTCCAGGCAAGCGTGTGACGTAACCCAACTCCGCCAGTGAATAAATGGAGTCGGAAAGGTTCGTCGCCGTATGGCTGCTTTGCTGGAATCCCGCCTTGAAGTTGAAACCACCCTTGGGATCGAAAACAACCGCGAGTCCGGCGCCGTTCTCGGCCAAGCCCAGAGCCCCGTTGTTCACGAGTGCGTCGCTGATAAACTGGCTGGTTTCATCGTTCGCCGCCACGTTGTGATCGAAGTAATTCGTGAGATCAAGACGACCGACATTCAATGCCAGCTTGTTGCCGAAAAGTTCCGTGCGAAGCCATGCTTCACGCAGATTCAATTCGTTCTGACTGACGAGGCGGGCGGAATAGCCGTTCACCAGGCTGCGTGTTCCCAGTTCGAGGTCGGGCGGCGGACCGCTGAGACCCACGATGTCCGCGAAGAACACGGTGTTCTGCGCAATACCTGCGGTAAAGAAGAGATCGGCGGACGCGAGTTCATAGGCCTTGTTGTCGGCGACAATGGGCGTGCCCTTCGTACGATGCGCAAACTGCGAAACGATGCCGGCATTCACGCCGACCTTGACGTGGTGTTCTTCCGCATCGGACATCGCCTCTTCGATCTTCTCGTTGATGTTGTTGCGGCGAAAGACACGCTCACGTTCATAAGTGATGGTTTTCTTCGCGCCCGGAGCCGGCTGATCGGTCTCGATGCCGTTTTTGTCGACGTAAACTACCTTTCGTCGCACCCTCGTTTCCGGATCGGTAAGCACAACGTTGGACTCAAGGTATCTGATCTTATCTTCGAGAAGTTTGATGCGATCGAGCAACGCCGTGGGATCCGTGCTGTCGGCAGGCAGACCTTCCGGATTGTTGGGATCGCCGCCTGTCGGGCCGGCAGGCATGACCATTCCGGGAGGCATGGCCGGAGCCGCAGGCGCAGGGGCTTGCTGTCCGCGGGCACCTTGCGCAGGAGCCTGACCGCGCTGGCCGGCAGGTTGTGCAGGGGCCGGAGCCTGGCCGCGCTGACCGGCCGCCACTTGCCCCGGAGCTGCCGCAGTCTGGAGAGCAGAAAGCTGTTTTTCAAGGTCTTGAATACGAGCGGCCAGGTCCGCGGGGGACTGCTGCACCTGGGCTTGCGCGCTCGCCAGGGCCGCCGTCAACAAGGCGAGCGCCGCGGTAACAATCAGAAACTTACAAACTTTAGGCATCGATTTTTTTCCTTTTCGCTGGTGTCTTCATCGAACAAGACAAGATGAACAAACGAATCGAAGTATAACGACGCAATTTGGAGCGAACCCTGAATGTTTTCTGAAGATTTGTTCAGAAAGGAGGGATTACTTCTCGTTGAGAGACTTCTGAATGGCCTCTTCGATCTCCGCATATCTCCCAACGCCTCCGTGATTTAGGCGGATAGTCCCCTGCTTGTCGATGACGAACTGAGTCGGCCAAAGGTCGCAGCGGTAATCGGCAAAGATCTTCTGGTTGCTATCCGCGACGACGGGATATCGGATACCCATTTTTTTCACTGCGACACGAAGTTTGGGCACGTCTTTTTCATCGGCAGTGCGCGGCGTGTGAACACCTATCACGACGAGTCCGTCCTTTGAATACTTCTCGTAGAGCGCTTCGACGTGAGGCACCGTTTCCTTGCACGGATCGCAGTCAAAGGCCCAGAAGTCGATCAGGACCACTTTCCCTTTCAGTGAACTGAGCTTCAACGGAAAATCCGTATTGATCCAAACATCAGAGGAACGGAGTTCGGGCGCCTTCTCTGTGGAACCGGCTGCGAAGAGACAAAAGCTGAGGGCGGAGCCAATGGCAATGGCGAAAATCAGTTTCTTGAGCACCAAACCATTATAGAGCTGAACAGCAGAAGTGGGTCAAACGAGCGGCTCCGTGGGAACCGCTCGAATTCTCAAGCGTCGGGACTGGTCCGGCTATTTCTTGATAACGCCGCAGGCAATACGGTCGCCTGCATTTCCCGACGGATCGCTCTTCAAGTCGTCCGCCTTGGCATGGATCATCAACGCTGTGCCGCCACCGGCGAACACAGAATTACTTCCCTCGCCGAGCGTAGCCTTGGGATCCTCGACGGTAAGCTTTGCCGTGCCATTCGCCTTCACCATGAAATTAGGCATGTCGCCGACGTGCGGTTTCGGGCTTGCGGTGTTGTTGATGCCGTGATGGGCCATGTCCGGATTGAAGTGGCCTCCCGCGGTGGTGAACGCCGGGCCTTCACACTTACCGGTCTCATGAATGTGAATGGCGTGTTCGCCGGCAGGCAGGTTCTTCAGCTCAAGTGCGATCTTCACGCCTTTGCCGCCCGCTCCATCCGAGATCTTGGCCGTCCCGACATCTTTTCCCATTCCATCCTTCATCATCACCGTAACCGGCTTGTTGGCCGCAAGAACCACGACACCGAGTAACCCCATCACAGTAAGAGCAAGAAGTCCTCTGACCATATCAATGCCTCCTCTAAATTCGCGTTTGCAAACTTATATTCTATACCGAGCTCTATTTCTTAAGCAGCGGTTCCAGATACTTCCACACGTTTGCCGTCACGAACCGGTAGCCCTCATGGTTCGGATGTATGCCATCGTCCAGCATGAGATCCGGGTGTCCAGCAGCGCCTTCAAGGAAGAATGGAATCAGAGCTACCTTGTGCTTTGAGGCCAGGGCGGGATAAATCTTTTCGAACAGGGAAATGTAGTCATGGCCGAAGTTCTTCGGCAGCGTCATCCCTCCGAGAACAACCTTAGCGCCGCTTTTCGTGAACGCACCGATCAATTCATCAAGGTTTGACTGCATCACATCGACCGGGATGCCGCGCAGTCCGTCGTTGCCGCCAAGTTCGAGAATCACGATCTCCGGTTTCAGATCGAGAGCCCGTTGAAGGCGGGCCAATCCACCTCCGGTCGTGTCCCCACCGAGGCCGGCATTGACGACGCGATAGGCGTAACCCCGCATATCGAGCTGTTTTTGGAGCATCTCCGGATAGCCGGAACCGGCCGGCAAACCAGAACCTGCTGTTAAGCTGTCGCCGAATGCGAGAATAATGGGGCGGTCGTCCGTGGTCGGGGTTGGTGTCGGAGAGGGAGCCGCGGTTTCAGCGGAAGAGGGTTCCGCGGGCTTGGATTCCCCGCAGGCTGCGGCCAGCACGACAAAAAGCATCAAGCAAATGTTCCTATGCATGAATTAGATACCGAGTTCCCATCATGATTGCCGTACGCAACCTGGTCAAGACCATCCGGCATGAAGCCCACACCGTCGAGATTATTCGCGACATCAGCTTCGAGATCCCGGATCGCCAGTTTGCCGCGATCATGGGACCTTCAGGAAGCGGGAAAAGCACGCTGCTGGGCCTGCTCGCCGGACTGGACTGGCCGACTTCCGGAAAGATCGAGATCGACGAGGTGGACATCACCACGCTCGCCGAAGATGAGATGGCGCTTCTGCGCGGGCGCAAACTCGGATTCGTCTTCCAGGCTTACCACCTTGTGCCGACGCTGACCGCTATCGAGAACGTCATGCTTCCGATGGAAATGCTCGGGGATGAGCGCGATGGCGCGTCGTCTCGCGCACAGTACCTGCTGAAGAGCGTTGGTCTTCAGGATCGAAGCTCGCACTATCCGACGCAACTTTCAGGCGGCGAACAGCAGCGTGTCGCGCTTGCCCGCGCCTTCATGATGAAGCCGTCGATTCTGTTTGCGGATGAACCGACGGGGAATCTCGACAGCTTGAATGGAATGCACGTTCTCGAACTGCTCTGGAAACTGAACAAGGAAGAGGGAACGACGCTGATCCTGGTCACTCACGACGATTCCCTTGCCGCGCGAGCCGATCGAAGGCTGATTCTGAACGACGGCCGGATTGTGCGGGACGAGTGAACTTTAGCCGGCACAAACTTCGCTTTGCTTTCCTGATGGCCTGGCGGGAAACGCGCGCTGCCACCGGCAAGTTCATGTTGCTGGTCCTCGCGGTTGCGTTGGGCACCGGCGCTCTCACAGCCGTCACCGGATTCAATGCCTCGGTCCACTACACGCTCTCCCGCGAGGCGCGATCCCTGATGGCGGCGGACCTCTCCGTGCGGTTGCCCATGCGCCCCTCGAAAGCGGACCTCGACAACATCCAATCGCTGGAGGCTGAAGGAATTCGCACGACGAGAGTAACCGAGACCGTCAGCATGGCGTCTTCCGGGGGTCACGTACCGGTTCTCATATCGATCAAGGGTGCGGATCTGTCGCGATACCCGTTTTACGGAAAACTGGAACTGGATCCGCCGGGCACCAGACTCGACGAAACGTCCGTTGCCGTTTCCGACGATCTTCTCCTGCGGCTCGGTGTTCATCGGGGAGACTCGATCCGCGTCGGCCAGGGAGAGTTCCGCATCGCCGCCCGCGTCACGAGCGAACCCGACCGGATGACGACCGGATTCACGCTCGGGCCCCGCGTCCTCTTCACGCGCGAAGGGCTCACGAAAACCGGCATCGTCACGGACATCAGTCGCGTGACAGAGCGCGTCTTATTAAAGCTTCCCGAAAACCGAAATGTCGAAATACTGCGCGCAAGCCTGCAGTCGGCATTCGGAACCCGAGCGCGCATCACGGACTACACCGAAACCAATCCCACGCTGACTCTTGCCCTGGATCGTTCGACGCGGTTCCTCAGCATGGTCAGCCTCATCGCCCTGATCGTGGGCGGACTGGGTGTGGGCGCGACGATGCAAAGCCATCTGCGTCAGAAGATGACAAACATCGCGTTCATGAAGTGCATCGGCGGACGCTCGGTGCACATCCTTTATATCTATCTCGTCCAGGCATTCTGCCTCGGACTCGTGGGCAGCCTGGCGGGAGCAGTTTTCGGAGCCGTCGCCCAATCCGCTTTTGCGCGGCTGATTGCCGGTTATTTCGACGTCCATGTCACTTTGATCTGGCCGTGGGCGGCGATGATTCAAGGCACGGTGGCGGGACTGCTGACGGCCACTTTGTTTTCCCTGCCGCCGCTGTTGGCGATCCGCGGAATCCGCCCGTCAGCCTTGCTGCAAAACGCGTTTGCAGGCGAATCGCGGACGACACGCGATCGCGCGAGCCTCATAGCCGCCGCGGCCACGATCGTGGGCCTGTGGGCCATTGCGGTTTGGGTAAGCGAGTCGCCGAAGTATGCGACGGTGTTCGCTGGAAGTCTTATTGCCGGGATCGGCGTGATGAGCGCCGCGGGCGCCGTCCTGCTGCGTCTGCTCCGGAGAACCGCGAAGATGTCTATCGTTAGCAAATCACGCTCCTTGCGCCACGGCATCGCGAACCTCTATCGTCCCGGCGCCCATTCGGTTGCGATCCTGACGAGCCTCGCCGTGGGCGTGATGTTTACAATGAGCGTGTATTTCGTTCAGCATTCGCTGCTCGACGAGATCCGTCTGGCGGCGCCGCCCGATGCGCCCAACGTTTTCCTGATCAACATCACCGATCGCGAAAAGGATGGAATCGCGCGAATTCTCGAGACGGACTCCTCCGTCATTCACCGCGAACCGCTCTCGCCATCGGTCTCATCGACTCTCATCTCCGTAGACGGTACGCCTATAGAGCAGATCACGAAGGGCGATGCGACGCGGCGCTTTACCAATACGGTCTTCGTCCTGACGTGGACCAGGGATTTGCCCCAGGCGACCACGATTCTCCAGGGGAAATGGTGGGAACCCAAACCGGCAGAACCTTTGGTCTCTGTCAATGACGTTGCAGCGGAAGCTCTGGGAATCCATGTGGGCGCCATGCTGGAGTGGAACGCTCCCGGTGGCATGATCCGCGCCCGCGTTGCAAACATTCGGCGAACAGACGGGGTTCGGACCGGCGTCAACAATCAGTTCATCCTGTCTCCGGGTGCACTGGACGGTTTCGCGACGGCCTATTACGGTTCTGTACGGGTGAAGTCCGGAGGAATCGGCGCCTTGCAAACACGGATCTTTGCGGAATATCCGACGGTGACCGTCGTCAATGCCGCAGACATTCTCGAGATTGTTCAGGATGTGATGGACAAGACAAGCCAGGCCATCCGCTTCGTTGCGGGATTTGCCATTTTCGGCGGGCTGATTGTTCTGGCCTCGAGCGTTGCCGGCACCCGCCACCGCCGCATGCGCGAAGTGGCGATCTTCCGTACAGTCGGCGCCACGAAGAGATCCCTGGTTCGCATTTTCTCGGCGGAGTTTTTGGTGATCGGAACCGTCGCAGGAGTGCTGGGATCCGTGCTCGCGACAATCTTATCGTCCGTACTTGTCGGACGACTTCTCGATGCGCCGTATCACTTCCGCTGGTTGCCCGCGGTCATTGCCACGGTTATCACCGCCGCCCTCACGGTGACCGCCGGCTGGATCGCCAGCTACGGCGTCCTCCGCAGGAAGCCCCTCGATATCCTCCGAAATATCGAATAGGGCGAAGCCACAACAAGCACCGTCCGTGAGAAAAATTGGGAAGAATGCACGTCTCGCAGCCATAATGCACGAATCCGTCTTGAGACCATCTGAGCCTGAAAATGTACTTTCAACCAGAGGAGAAACGACATGGCAAAGAAACGGGGATCAGCTAAAGGCGTTCGTCGCATACTTAACGTAGTCCCATCAAAAAATACAGAGCAGGATTGGAAATATGACGTCGCTGTCCAGAGTGCCGCGGTTACGGCCGTTGCGGCACCCCCGCCGAGTAAGGATTTGCGCGCGGCGTGGTGGAACATCGGCGACCAGGAGAGCACCGGCTCCTGCGTCGGATGGGCTTCGACCGACGGTGTCATGCGATACCACCTGGTGAACGCCGGCAAATTGGGACAGAAGCAGCTCCTGTCACCGCGCTGCACATGGATGTCCTCGAAGGAAACCGACCAGTATGTGGCACGACCGGAGACCTTCATCGAAGGGGCAGGCACCAGCCTGAAGGCGGCGATGGACGTATGCCGCAAGTTTGGGGTCGTGCTCGAATCGGTGTTGCCGTTCCACATTGCCACCACGATGTACATCGGCGATGAAGACCAGTTCTATGCCGGAGCGGCCCAGCGGAAATGCTCGAGCTACTTCAACCTGGGCAAGAACTTCACGCAATGGCGCAGCTGGCTAGCCTCGCATGGTCCCCTGATGGTCGGGCTCAATGTCGATCAGACGTGGGACAACGCCACGGCCACCAAGGGCATTCTGGACGTTTACAAACCCAACACCGCCCGCGGCGGTCACGCGGTGTGCCTGGCCGGTTACACGAAAGACGGCCGATTCATCGTGCGGAACAGCTGGGGAACCGGATGGGGCGACAAAGGTTTCGCCTATGCCAGCGAGGCCTATATCACCGCAGGCTTCTTCAACGAGAGCTACGGCGTCACAGTCTGATCGCCGTGGCCCAATCCGTTACTACCGCAACTGAAAGCGAAAACGGCAAGGCTGTAAACATCCGTGCAGGCGATATCCTGGAGGTTCGGTTACATGAAAACGCAACCACCGGATATCGCTGGGCACTGGACGCCGTGGATTCGCCGCTCGTCAAAGTACATGAAGCCCAATACAGCAGCCCCTCATCGTCTGTCGGCGGCTCGGGCGAAGTGACCTGGCGCATTGAAGCCAGGGCGCCGGGATCTTTGGAGATCAAACTCAAGCTGTGGCGATCGTGGGAGGGCGAGAAGTCCATCCAGAAGCGTTTCGGAATTACTTTAACGATCGGAGCCTGATCAAAAAGCCGACAGACGGCCCCACGTCGCGCGAATCCAATTCATGCCTGAGTTAGAACATTGCCATCCAGATGCAACGATGGTTACGTAATAGAAAGTGGAGTTTGAATAGCAAAGAAGGAGTCCAAAACTATGCTGGGTGAAATTATCGGAGAAGGTACGGGAAAGCGGACAGGCCGCAGGGTACTTGCCACGGATCCGCATTTCAAGATTGAGGTTTCTTTTGAGGACATGACGAAGCTGCTTGGCTTCGACGGAATGAACATAGGCACTTATGTTTCCTGGCCGAAGCCTGACGGCAGTTTGCATGGTGAGGGCGAGGGCGTGTTCGCCACCATGGACGGCGAAATGGTGACATGGAAAGGTATCGGTGTCGGACGATTTGGTCCGGCGGGTTCCGTCAGTTATCGAGGTTGCCTCAGCTACACAACCACTTCACAAAAGCTCGCGACTCTGAACACATTTGCAGCGGCCTTTGAATTTGAAGTCGACGGAGCCGGAAGCACGCATTCCAAGTTCTGGGAATGGAAATAGAAGAGCACACGACGCGGAGCCCGGTCACGCCTGAACGATCATCACAAATTCAGTCGTTTCCGGGTTCCGAATCCGTGGCCAACCAGTAAACGCCCAAATCCCCGAGAGGGCTTCCCCAATTCGCGTACAATGCCGTTTGTGAGTGTGACGGCGATCCCCACCCTTAACGAACTACTTCGAGAAATACTGACGAGCCGCGTCTACGAAGTCGCGAAAGAGACATCCCTCGATTTCGCGCCGAAGTTGTCGCAGCGGGCCGGCAACAGTGTCTGGCTGAAGCGTGAGGACCAGCAGCAGGTTTTCAGTTTCAAGCTCCGCGGCGCCTACAACAAGATTGCGAAACTCTCTCAGGCCGAGCGCGAACGCGGCGTCATTGCAGCAAGCGCCGGGAATCATGCCCAGGGCGTTGCGCTTGCGGCAAAGAAGCTGGGGCTCAAGGCCATCATCGTCATGCCTCGGACGACGCCGGAAATCAAAATCGAAGCAGTAAAGTCGATGGGCGCTGAAGTGGTGCTTCACGGCGACAGCTATTCGGACGCACAGCAACATTGCGATGAGCTTGTAAGAACAACCAGCATGACCTTCGTCCATCCTTTCGACGATCCTCTGGTCATCGCCGGGCAGGGCACAATCGCGGATGAAATCCTGCGCCAAAAGCCAGAGGGTTTAGCCGCCATCTTTGTGCCGATAGGTGGAGGCGGCCTGATCGCGGGCATTGCCTCGTACATAAGAGCAGTTCTGCCTGAAGTGAAAGTCATCGGCGTGCAGGCAAGGGAATCCGACGCAATGTATCAATCGGTAGCTGCGGGCAAGCCTGTGACCTTGAGCCATGTCGGAATCTTTGTCGATGGCGTCGCGGTACGCACTGTCGGGCGTTACACGTTCCCTATCATCAAGAATACGGTCGATGAAATCCTGCTTGTCGATAACGATGAAATTTGCGCGGCAATCAAAGATGTCTTTGACGACACGCGCGCGATAGTCGAACCTGCAGGAGCGCTGGCCGTCGCCGGCGTCAAGGCCTACTCAGAGCGGACACAGTTGCGCGGGCAGCACTTCGTGGCCCTGCTCAGCGGCGCCAACATGAATTTTGATCGGCTTCGCTTCGTCGCGGAGCGCGCCGAGGTGGGCGAATTTCGTGAAGCGCTTTTCGGAGTCACCATTCCGGAAAGGCCTGGAGCATTCCGGCAATTCTGCGCAACGCTTGGGCCGCGCGTGATTACCGAATTCAACTACCGTCTCAATTCGAGAAGCCGGGCGGAAATTTTCGTCGGCATGAGCATCCGCAGCCAGAAGGATGCGATGGAGGTTCAGTCGAACCTGAATGCTCTGGGTTACGAGACCGCAGATCTGACCGGAAGCGAGATGGCGAAGCTTCATGTGCGCCATATGGTAGGCGGGCACGCCCAGGGAGTGAAGCGGGAGCGTCTTTGCCGATTTGAGTTTCCCGAACGTCCCGGCGCGCTGCTCCAGTTTCTCGATACCCTCGGCGGACGATGGAACATCAGCCTTTTCCATTATCGCAATCATGGCAGCGATTCGGGCCGCGTACTGGCTGCCTTCGAAGTTCCGGAAAGCGATGATGCCGCATTCGAGGGCTTCCTCGCCGCTTTAGGCTACTTCTACCAAGTGGCTGATGGTGATGAAGCTTACCGGCGTTTTCTGGCGCCAAATGGGGGCTGAAAAAAAGATGTATTTTTCTATTTTCGAGACTGGCACCTTACTCATCTGACTGGTAGTATCCCCCTCTCAAGATGGGCCAGACAATATTCATTCTCGGAACGGACTCCGACCAATGCAATGAATTGCGGGAGATCCTTCAGTCCAAAGTCGCAGACACAATCGTGACAACATCGGTCGGCGACAACATTCCCAGGCTCAAAGACTCTGACACCGTCATCATCACCTCTGAAGAACGCAATACCGGGGTTCTCTACCGGCATTTGCTGAACCGGCTGGAAGCTCAGATTCATCGCGCGCAGGTGCTGGGCGAGTTGATCCATTTGTCGTCGTCCTCTCTTCGGCTGGAAGATGTGCTCGAGAGGGTGGTTGCGAAATCCACGGAGATCCTGGGAGACACCGCGTTCGTGGTTCTCAAGTCTGAGGACAGTATTCGGCTTGAAGCAGCTTTTTCTACAGCTCCGGATCGGCTGATCCGGTTGCTGGTGATGGCGATCAACTCGTCGCCCCAGAACGTCATGGGCGAAATGCTGGGTGATGTGCTGGCAAGCGGGACGCCTGTTCTGATTTCCAACCTCCAGCAAGTTCGAACCTTGCCGGAGATGCAGACCTTTGTAGAAAAGCACGGACTCACGTCGGTGATCGCGACGCCGATTCGGACAAAAGACAGAATCCTTGGCGCTTTCGTCTCGTTTTCCTCGGCTCCGCGAACCCTGGGCCCGACGGATCTGGAATCCGCCGCTGAACTGGCCGACTTCACTGCCATCGTCGTCGAGAACGCGCGCCTGTTCGCAGAAGTGCAGCGGTCCGCCACCATGGACTCGCTTACCGGCGTTTTCAACACACGCTTCTTCCGTGAAGTGTTGAGCCGTGAAGCCTCCCGGTCTCAGCGCTACAGCACGGCTCTTTCGCTGCTGATGATCGATGTCGACAGTTTCAAGTTGATCAACGACACCTTTGGGCACCTCGTGGGGGACAAGGTTCTCACGGAGATCGGCCACATCCTCCAAAAGACCGTCCGCAACACCGACCTTGTGTTTCGATGCGGCGGCGATGAGTTTGGAGTTGTGCTTCCGGGCACGAGCGCGGAGGGCGCGATGAACCTGGCCGAAAAGATCCTGCAGCGTGTTCAAGCGGGCCCCATCCTGCAGCCGATGGGATACGTCGGGTCAATCACTGTCAGCATCGGCATTTCGGAATACCAGCGGGGGAGTCATTACGAAGGCCTGGTCGCAGACGCCGATCAGGCTCTTTACGCGTCGAAAAGAGCCTCCAAGAATTGCGTCCGCACCTTCGCCCAGGAGCACTGATCCCCTATTCCGTCAATCGTGGGAAATCCAGACTAAAGCTCGACCGCGTACCCGCCGATGGTACGTCCATGAGGCAAGAGGTTCTATCTGCTCCCAGGGAACGTGCCCACTTGCGCTTGCGCATGATCGCCCACGAACCCGTGTATGTACTGATGACGGTCGGCGGGGGTCGACTCGACCTTGTGGTTGATGACCTCAGCGCAGGAGGAGCCCGTCTCAAAGTGCCCCGAATCCACGAGAACTTGTTTCAGGTGGGCCAGATATTGGGACCTTCCCTTCTGATTCTGTCCGATATCGGACTGCCGGTCGTGCATCCGGTTGTGAAATGGAAAAGCGATTCCGCGATCGGAGTCGAGTTTCTCGGGGTGACGGAAAAGCAGAAGGAAATGATCTTCAAATTCCTCTTTAAGGTGGAGCGGAAGACTGTCCGTTCTCTAGCTTCCTGATTGCCCAGGCTGCGTGCGAGCGCACGTGCTCATCGTCATGATCCAGGTAGCGGCGGAGTGGCAGAAGGAAAGACGTCAGGCCTGAATTTCCAGCCACGACCATCAAGTTGCGCAACAGCCCCTTCACTTTGGCTCGCTTCAGGGGTGTGCCGCGGATCTGCGTCGTCCAGTCCTCCATCGAGAGAGCGAGCAAGTCTTCAACTGCAGGCCAGAAAAGTCCGCTCTTCGGCTGAAACGCGGGATCTTCCGAAGCCGGGGCGCGGCGATTCCACGGACAGACATCCTGACAAATATCGCATCCGAAAAGATGGTGGCCCAGACCTTCACGCGCTTCTTCGGGAATCGCGCCACGCAATTCGATTGTCGTGTATGAAATGCACTTCCTGCTGTCGAGAACGTAAGGCGCGACGAAAGCATCCGTCGGGCACGCATCGAGACAGCGCGTGCAGGTGCCGCACCGATCCGGCGGCGGCGTGTCGGGTTGGAGTTCGAGATCGGTAAGCACGCAACCCAGAAACAACCACGACCCGATCTTTTCATTGATGATGCAGGTGTTCTTTCCGAACCACCCGAGGCCGGCGTACTTTGCAAATACACGTTCCGTGAGGGGTCCCGTATCCACGTAAGCTCGAGTGTTGGCCGAACCGTTCGTTTCAATCCACCGCGCCAGCACACGCAGCTTTTCCTGAAGAGTCTCGTGATAGTCCCTTCCCCACGCATAACGCGAAACCCACCCGCGGAGTTTATCGAATGAAGTCAGGGGATGGCTCGTGTTGTAGTTGATGGCGCAAACAATCACCGATCGCGCGCCCGGCAAAACCGACTGCGGATCCATCCGCGCCGCGCGCTGGCGTTCGAGATAATGCATTTCGCCGGCATACCCACGGTCAAGCCAGTCGGAGTAAAAATCGCCTTCGCGCGTGCGCTCCATCGGCGCGATGCCCGTAAGCGTGAATCCGAGTGTCGCCGCGAAATTCTTGATCTCTTGCGCGTTCATTGCCCGTTCTAAGATACCGCGGGCCATGTTACTATTTCGATCTCCGCGGGCCGTTAGCTCAATTGGTAGAGCAACTGACTCTTAATCAGTAGGTTGATGGTTCGATTCCATCACGGCTCATTTAGCAGAAAACAAAAAGGTTATCGAGAAATCAAGGAACCGAAAAGAACCCGATGTGGCAACCAATTGGCAACCAACGGGTTTACCTTGAAGGATGATTCGAGTCGGGCTCTTCGCTTGTGACTGGAGAAGTCCCTAATGCGTCTTGATGAACTTTGTAAAGCTGGTTCGCAAGCATGTTACCCAACAGGTCTTCTAGCTGTCGCACATCGATTGTACCTTTCAAATAGGCAGTGTCGGCAGCTTCGAGAGCATCGTAGTACGGCTTTTTATTAGCGGAAATTTGGTCCGGAATTGTATTTGAACCCGGCAAACGGTAACCAAGCTTGGTGCAAAGAATCAGGTATGAGGCTGTCCTAGAGGTTCGGCCATTTCCGTCCACAAACGGATGTATCCAATTTAGACGCCACATTACATATGCCGCCAAATGGATCGCGCTTGCCGTGTTCCATTTGTCATTGACGTAGTCACAGAGTTCTTCCATGTGTTGCGGCACAAGAAAAGCGTCAACGGGTTTGTGCTGGCTGCCTGCGATGCCGATTCCCGCTGGACGTGTAATACCGGCATAGTGACTGATTCCTTCGAGTGCAATTCCCTGCAGGCGCAGGAGTGCAGAAGGCCGCAATTTGAAAGGTCTTTCTGGATCGAGGTGGTACTCGACCATTTCCATTGCACTGTCGAACTGCCGGAGAGAATTTCGGGCTTCGGCTTTTGCGATTTCGTCGGGGTCAGTTATGAGGTCGGGTGAGAGCGGTACACTGTACCGCTCTTTCTCAGGCAGGTCAGACATTAATAGGCTTTTTCTTCAACGATTCTGCCTCTTGATCAACGGTCTGCCGAGTGATCCGAGGGTTCTCAATCTTCGCATTGCCGTATGCGAAGCTTCGGCGTTGCTGTTCTTTCTGCTCGCCGGTCATTTTGGCCATTTTTGCCTTGTCTAAAAGCTTTTGGAGTTCTTGGGACATATTACCTCCTAATGTCATCCTGCAATCGCTGCGCCATTAAAGCCGTCAGTCGCAGACAACGCAAGAAAAAATAAGCCGTGAAACGAATCGGGACCTACTCGGGGAGCTGCATTTTTTCAATCGACATTCAGTCGATTGGCTCCCCGAGTAGGTCCCGATTCGTTTCACGGTACGTTATTGATTGTAGCATACGGCTCCAAATGCATTGCAATTATTGCTTTTGGATGCGTTTTCGCTGAAATTGACTCCACAACAAACCTTGGACGGCAAATGTCCTACACACTGAACATCCCGTACGCTAGAGGCGAGCGAAATGGCTGTGAACTGGAACGAAGTGATTCTCACATTGGTGGCAACATTAGGAGGGGGCACTGTAATGCTTGGTGCCGCCGCGTGGCTAACGAAAAGTTTGATTTCATCTAGATTGGAGCGTGAGGCAGAGGAATTCAAGATCAAGTTACAAGCCGACGCCAACACCGAAATCGAACGATTGAAGAATGCTCTTGAAATGGCGGCGGACGAACATAGGGTCCGCTTTGCGAGGCTTCACGAAGATCGCACCAAAAGGATCGTTGAACTTTATCAACGCATCGCCGCAATATCGCTAGATTGCCACAGATACGTAGTCCAGCTTGGCGGATCAGAGCCCCAACAGGGGTTTGTAGAACTGGAGAAAAAGTTCTCCGAACTATTCATGCTGTTCGAGACCAGCAAGATCTATCTTCCAGTTTCCTTATGCGTATTGCTAGAAAAGGTTATCAATGACATCCGGAAACCCGGAATTGGCATTTGGGCTTACTCGGGCGTCAACGAGTACGCGCCACATCACGTTACGGTGGAAAAAATCGATGCAATGAATGCTGCATTCAAAGCATTCGATGATGAAATACCGAAAGCTAAAGAAGCCTTGGCGGTTGAGTGTCGCAAATTGCTTGGTGTGACTTCGTAAAACGCAGACGCGCGTGATTTTCCGCTTACTGGAAAAGCCAAAGTGCCGTCTTGAATCTCAAATTGAAAGTCGCCGTAGTGGTCTCGTTTGCATATTTTGAAAACCATTCACTGCGAGAGCAACTCCATCAGACGTTCGGGGACAAGCCGGCGATAGTCAGTAAAAAAAGAAATGGGCCGCCATTGCGCAAAGAAAACGTCGCCATTGTCTTCGCGGACGGTAAACTCCTGCTGCAAGTACGCATTCGCGTCGACAAACCTACCCTCATAAACGAACACGACTTCATGCCCGAGCTGGCCTTCGATGGTAAAGATGCTCTCTAGGGTTCCAAGGAGGCGAAGATCCGTAATCTCGGCCCCAATCTCCTCGCGTATTTCGCGAATGACTGCTTGCTTACTGGTCTCTCCTCTTTCGACGCCTCCACCAAGTGGTCTGTAAAATGGCATCCCTCTGACCGAATCGAATGCTTCAAGGACAAGGATGGAATCGTCCCTGCGAATTACACAAATGCTGACTACGCGAATAGGTTTGCTCATCGTTTAGTCCAATAGTGCCAGCAAATCTGCGATCTCCCAGCAGGTGAACCATCGGTTCCCCGAAAAGTAAACCCGAGGGTCGCAGAGGAATCCCCCTGTTTCGCGATAATCTACAGAACCTATGACAGCCGTAGCTAAGCTAGCCTGGTGCTCAACAGCCATCCGATATTGCTGGATGATCTCTTGCTAAGTGCTCGAGTGCTTTTGAAATTTACTCTTCTGGTCTTTCCGCTACGGCGGCGGCGTTACCTGATGGCCGTCTTGGCTTTTTTGGCGCACCTGCATATGCGTAGGGATCGAGTGGTTCCGGGCGGGGCTTTCTTCTAGGAAGGCGTAGAATAGCTTCAATGGCTCGGCGCATCAGGTAACGTTTTGGCATGATGCATATTCCTCTGGCTTGGCATTGCCTGGCATTCTACCCCGCCCTCGCCCGATTTCCAGGACACTACCGGCAGCATTCAATAGTTCGGCGTGATTGATTTCTTTTTCAGAATCCTTACCTGGCGTGCGGGCTAATTTCGCGCCATGAACATCCATCGATGTCCTTCCAGATCCTCAACTCGATACCGTCGCGCCGGCGGCCCATCCTCCGGTTCAGACAAGATAACGGCTCCTGCGGCCTTAGCCCGCGCATAGTGCTCATCGACGTCCTCAACATAGACGAGAACACCATCTATGATCCATGGAAGAGCGGACCATGAGGCGGCAATCTCGCAGTTGTCGCGATGTCGCTTGGGGCCTTCATAGTCCGGCGACGGACTGGCCAGCATGATTAGTCCATCCCCAATCGACATTTCTCCATGAGAAAGCCTCCCATCGGAAGACGTGAAGCGAGCTGTCTCCGTGAATCCGAACACTTCGGCCAACCATTCGAGGGCGGCAATGCCGTCCTCATAGGTCACATAGGGAACCACGTCTGACATCTTGTTCTCCTTTCGCCATGCCACGAATGTTTCGAACACAAAACGCGCACGGTGGCACTGCCGAGCCAGCCGTGCCGCCTAGCATTTGAATTAGTAAAGCTCATGGCACGGACAGAACTACTTCCCTGTTTTGAAGTTGATCCCGCGGTAGACACGCGAGACGGTGAGCCGACAGTCGAGAGAGGCAAGAAAGATCGTTTCTGCCGGGTCCGTTACGTCGCTATAAGTCCATTCCCCCGGCAGTTGGCGCGCGTAGCGCTCGATGCGCTGCTCTGACTGTGAGACGAGGATGTATTCATGAAGACTTTCAATCGACCTGTACTGCCGAAGCTTTCGGCCCCGATCATGCGCCTCGGTGGATTCCGAGAGAACCTCGATGAGCACCTGGGGATTAAGAAGCGTATCGACGTTCGCGTCTTCGAACGTGGGCTCGCCGCAAAGCACGGCAACATCGGGGTAAGCGTAGGATCCGGTGACAGGTATTTTGACTCTCATGTCACAGAAAAAAATCTCGCACGGGCGATCAAACAGTTGAGTCTCCAATTCGTGTAGAAGGTTTCTGTTGATCCTGTTGTGCTGGCGCGAAACGCCGGGCATCGGAATTAGCTCGCCGCCGAAAAACTCGCTCCTGGTTTCGACGAGCCGTTCAAGCCGTAGGTATTCCTCTGGGGTAAGTCGAGTCTCAGTTGGAGTGGACACCGTTTTCTCCTTGGCGGCCCCTGCGGTTTTGATAGCCAACAATATAGCACGCTGCCCGAGGAGCACACTTCCGGCCATCGGCCCTTCCGCTGATGCAACAAGATGCGGCGACCCTGATTGAAAAGTCGCGGAAAACCCGGAATAAAATTTGATGTTTTCCGCACTTTTGTTGATGACTGTCCGCGCCTTACGGAAGCGGTCGTTATCGATCACCTCCACCAACCAGCAACGAAGAATTGCTGCCCTCAGGCTAAATGGCCGAATACAATCAGGGGATTGCACTGAAAGGAAGCCTCTGATGCCCGGACCTGCCGATGCCAGCGTTGAGACGATGTTGCTGAAGGTATTGATTCAGCTCATCGTGATCATCGCCGCGTCACGCATTGCAGGCGTTGCCTTCCGAAAGCTGGGCCAACCTCAGGTTTGTGGCGAGGTAGCCGCGGGACTGATCCTTGGACCTTCCCTGCTCGGCAAGCTCGCGCCGGGCTTTTTCAGCAGCGTGTTCTCGCCGGCGACCGGGCCTGTCCTCAACATCCTCAGCCAACTCGGCCTCATCCTCTTGATGTTTCTCGTTGGGCTGGAATTCGATTTCGCGCACCTCAAAACTTACGGTAGGACCGCTGCGGCGACGTCCTTCGCAGGCATTGCACTTCCGTTCGGAATGGGAATTCTTCTCGCCCACGTCATCCATCCCTGGGTGGCTCCGGAAACAAACAAGATCGGTTTCGCGCTGTTGCTCGCTACCGCGCTCGCGATCACCGCAATTCCCGTTCTGAGCCGCATCATGATGGAGCTCAATCTCCAGCGGACGTCGATCGGATCGATCACTATCACTGCAGCCGCGATAGACGACGTCGCAGGCTGGACCATTCTGACGATCGCGACCGCGGTCGTGCGTTCCCAGTTCCGCATCAGTCACGCCGCGGCGACGATCGCTGAAGCGGCAGCCTTTTGCGCGGTCATGCTCTTTGCTGTACGCCCTCTACTCAGAAAATGGATTCAGCACACGAGAAGAGAGGACGGCTCGGAGCCGTCGCTCACGACGATCACTGTCCTCATGGTGCTGGTTCTCGGGGCTGCGGCCATCACGAATCTCATTGGAATCTTTTCGATTTTCGGCGCGTTCCTCACGGGCACCTTACTTCACGACGAGAGGGAATTCGCGCACGCCATCGCTCTGCGGCTGCGTGACTTCACGACAGCGTTCTTCCTCCCGATTTTCTTTACTTATACCGGGCTTCGGACAGACATCGGCTCGATGAGCGGCGTACTGTTGTGGGCGGTTGCAGGGTTGATTATTGTGACAGCAATTGTCGGTAAACTGGGCGGATGCGCCCTCGCGGCGCGGGTTGCAGGAGGCCTCTCGTGGCGGGATTCCGTGACGATTGGAATACTGATGAACACGCGGGGCCTGATGGAACTGATCGTCATTAACCTCGGTTACGAGCTCCACGTGTTTCCTCGCAGCGTGTTCTTTATGCTGGTGCTGATGACGCTGGTCACTACCTATATGACGACGCCGCTGGTACGCAGAGCAGTCCGGCACACGAAACTGGAACAGCTCGTTCAGGAATCCGCTTTCATCCTCGGTCACAGGGAACACCGCAAAGCGGAAGCGACCCGCGTTCAAGGCGGATAGTCTGATGGCCGCAAAAGCGATCCTGCTCCCCCAAGCCGTAATGAGCATTGAGAACCATGGCGCCCTGCTCGTCTTTCCCATCAACAATCGCGAATTGCCTCACTCCCTGTGGGCGGAGTTTTTCCCGAAAACGAAGATGATCTGGGAGTGGAATGAGGACAGCGACTACAAGGTAGCTGACATGTGGCAGCTGATGAAGAAGTTGTCGGATTGCCGGGAGGTCGTCTACTCGAAATGGTATCAGGGACGAGCGACATTCTTCTCCCCGGAGCTGTTCGCAGCGATGCTTTCCATGGCGCGAAGCGCACGGATCCCGCGCCACGAACTTTCGGAGACAGCTCGCACCCTGTTCGAAGTCCTGGAGAACAATTCACCCCTCTCCACGAAGGAGCTGAAGGGCCTCACGGATCTTCGCGGGAAACACAACGAAGGCGCATATTCCCGCGGAATGAAGGAGCTGTTCACGCGGTTTTTGATCGTGGGATTTGGCGAAGTGGAAGATGGCGCGTTTCCTTCCCTCGCGGTCGGCGCGACGGAACTGTTGTTTGAAGACCTGTGGAGAGACGGCGCGGATATGTCGCAGCGCAAAGCGCACGAGGTGGTCGACCGCCTGATGCCAGCGGGATCGCACTTCCGAAAGTTTCTCGAGAAGACGGCCGGCATGGGGCTCCGAGAAGGCGCGAGTCAGGCAGGAAGAAGCCTCAAACTCAAGGAGGTCCGATGAATTGGCGAGCAGCAATACCAGAGCAGTGGGATGGCAACCTGGCCATTATCCTGGCACATGGGGCGGGCCAGGGGATCGACTCCCCCTTCATGAAGTTCTTTCACGAGGCCCTGCCCAAGCGTGGCTTTCTTTCCGTCCAGTTCAATTTCGATTACCTGCAGCAGGGGCGGAAGATCCCGGATCCGCAACCGAAAATGCAGGCGCTATACCGGCAGGTTGTGCGGGAAGTTGCAGAGACGCATCGACCGAAGACCATTCTCATCGGCGGGAAGTCGATGGGCGGCAGAGTCGCGTCGTATATTGCAGGCAGCACGGAAGGTGTGAGCGGCCTCGTGTTCCTGGGTTATCCGCTGCATCCGCCCGGCAAGCAGGACCAACTTCGAGATGAGCACCTCTATGGAATCGAACTGCCCATGCTGTTCCTGAGCGGTACGAAGGATACGCTTGCGAAGCGTGAGCTTCTCGAGAAGGTTGTGCGTCAGTTGGGAGACCGCGCGACATTGATCTGGACGGAGCGAGGTGACCATTCGCTGAAGGTCGGCAAGTCGGGAACTGCGACGCTGGAGGCTGCGGCAGATGAGATTCAGAAGTGGGCGAGTAGGAACCTGTAATCCGCCGATGAGCTTTTAGTCGAGGGTGTCCCCTGCTAAGTTAGCGGGTGTTCGTAATTATGGTGACGTATTCGGGCGGGCGTCCCCTCCTCTTTGAGGAGGGGTGGCCGAAGGCCGGGGTGGTCAGCCATGCCGAAATCTTATTCAAGCCGTGACCACCCCGGCTCACTACGTTCGCCACCCCTCCTCAAGAGGAGGGGACGCCCGCCCGAATACGTGAGCCGCCGTCCGCAAGCTCGAACTTCCCGTCGTAATTACGAACACCCGCCTAACCTAACAGGGACACCCTCGCCGGTTCACGCACCCGCCTGCGCCGCTTGTCTTGTCGGATTCTCCGGCGTAGTCTAACTGGGTCATGCGGAAGTTTCTCCTCAGCGTGGTTACTGCCCTGTTGCTGGCCGCCAGCCTCGCGCTACCGCAGACGTCCACGAATCTCGTCCTGGTCCACACTAACGACTTGCACGGACAGGTACTTCCGCGCGACGGGTCGGGTGGGATGGCCGAACTCGCCACGCTCATTCACCGTGAAAACCCGGACCTGATTCTCGACGGCGGCGACATGTTCACCGGCACCATGATCAGCGACGAGTTCTTTGGCAAGCCGATGATCGAGATTCTCAACAAATTGGGATATGGCGCAGTAGCGCTGGGAAACCACGAGTTCGACTACGGCGTCCCCGAACTCCGCAATCGCCTGAAGGAAGCGCACTTCCCCGTCCTCTCCGCGAATGTCGGCGGCGTCCCGGAAGTGCGGCCCTACACAATCCTGAACGTGAAAGGCCTGCGCATCGGCGTGATTGGTCTTACCGTGGAAAACCTCGCCGAAGTCACGCATCCGAAAAATCTCAAGAACATCAAAGTGGGCCATGCCGTTGATGCGCTGCGGGAGACGCTGCCCAAGGTTCGTCCGCAGGCCGATCTCGTGTTTCTTGTTGCGCACCTCTCCTTTGAAGAACAGATTGAAGTGGCGAAAGCCGTCCCCGAGATTCGCCTCATCGTCGCCGGACATCCCCACACGTTTGGCACAACACAGGTCGGAGAAACTCTCATCGTTGAGACGGGAAGCAGCGCTCAGAATCTGGGCAAAGTCACGATCCGCTTGAATGGGAAGACCATTGAATCCATGACGTCCCAGATCATCCCGGTACGGGGCGTTGGGAAAGACCCCGAAGTCCAGGCCATCATCGCGCCCTATGAAAGGCAATTAGCCGAGCGCGCCGCGGAGCCTATCGGTGACGCCGCCGCCAACCTGACGAGGTCCGACACCCAGGAATCGCCCTTGAACAATCTGATAGCCGACGCGATGCGCGACTATGCCGGCACGCAGATCGCGTTCCAAAACGTGGGAGGACTACGGGCGACGTTACGAAAGGGCCCAATCACAAAAGGGGACTTGTTCGAAGTGCTTCCCTTCCAGAACACCGTGATTAAGATGAGCTTGAGCGGCGCGCAGCTCAAGCAATTGCTGGCACGCCGCGTGCTCGCGGTCAGCGGCATGAAGGTTTCCTGGGATACCACGCGCTCGTTCCCGGATCGGCTCGTCTCCGCAACGCTTGCCAACGGCCAGCCGATTCAGGACGGGACGCGCTACACCATAGCCGCGAACGACTTCATGGCCGCCGGTGGAGACGGATTGATCGAACTCACTCAGGGAACTTCCCTGGAAGAGACCGGCATGTTGTTGCGTGATGCCGTGATTTCTTACCTGAGGAAACATCCCCTTGTGTCCGCCGCCACCGACGGGCGCGTTACGATTCGCTCGCGTTGATCGTCTGTTCGAACTTCTTCGCGAGACTGGCGGTCAGCTTTTCAAGGTCCTCCATTCCCTTGCCGCTTTCCGTCATGCCAAGCCCGGACTTCTCCGCCAACAGCAAAGTCAGGAACTGACTGAAGACGTTCGACGATCCGAGATCGGCTTTGTCGCCTCCGCCAGAACCGCCCATGACCATCAAGCGTTCCGGAACGAGAGGCTGCGCGCTGCTGGCGAAACGATCCGTCGCCAGGTTCAAGGCGAATAAACGTGGATCGCCATAGGCGCGAATCTTCTGCAACGAGACCGCCGCTTCGGCCAAACCGACCTGCGCGATCTTCGAAGCCTCGCCTCGGCCCAGCAATTCGCGCGATCGCGATTCACCCTCGGCGCGCGCAATATCCCGGCGCGAAAGCCGCTGCGCTTCGGCAAGCTGCGCTTCACCGCGGTTCCCCGCAACCTCGATGTCGATCTTCGTCTGCGTCAGCTCGGCCTGCTTTTCTGCCGCGGCCTTGGCATCGTTAAGATCCTTCAAATGCATTGCAGCTTCCTCCTGCCGCCCGAACGTGGCGATCTGTTCTTCGGCAAGCCGTCGCATACGCAACTGATCGAAGAGCCGCTCGATCGGATCCTCTTCCGCTGACTCCACAGTCGACTCCGGGCGCCCGATCAGGACCGCGATGCAATTGATGTCGAATTCCTTGAATCGCTTGCCGAGCTCCTCCGTGGCCCTTCTCTGGATATCTTCACGATGCGTCAGAAGGTCCAGCATGTTGGACGACTGCGCCACATCGCGGAAATACGACGTCAGAATGGGATCCAGCGTCTGGGTGATCAGGCGGCGCACGTCGCCGAAGCGCTGCACCACACTGGGCGCCTTCTCATAATCAATGTGCAAAACCAACGACAGCGGGAGCACCGGCTCATAGCCATCGGCCGTGATCAGCTCGATGGAGACCAGGTCCTTGTCGTACTGATGCGCTTCGGCCTGGCCGGTAATCCACCGCAGAACGAAGTTGACTGTTGGCACAAGCTCGACCTTCACGGCATACGGGTTCACCGGATACTTTCCCGGAGGCAGTGCGCGCTTCCACACCCCTCGTTGTCCGGACTCGACCTGTTCGCCGTAGCGAAAACTTTCCCCAGTAGTGTCTTCGCCCTTACCGCCGTAATACGACACCACGACGCCGACGTAACCGATCGGGATCAGTGTCTTTGGCCGTGCTTCAACGGTCGCGAACCAACGATTGATGAAGAACGTGCCGTCCGTCAGCACTTGCAACTGCTTTCCGCGACGTCCCCCCAGCGACAGGAAGACTTCGGGATCCTGGAAGTAGTTGTGTCCCCGACTTCCAACGCCTTCAGCGTGCACTTCGGACGCAATGATCTCGCCCGATTCGAGTGAGGCACCGTCGTGAACCGTCACAATGCCGATCGTATCGGTCGGAGTCATCGTGAGATCGGCGCCGCCAACGGCAGGTTCTTCCGCTCTCGCAACCGCCTGGCCGCCAAAGCCCACGACCACGGGATCGAATCCACGAATCCCCTTCAATTGGTCCTGCCATTCGTTGAACTTGCTTTGCAGCTTGTCGCGAATCGGACCGGCGAACACACGGTCTTCGGTAATCACAACGAACAGCGCCGTGTTGAGCGCAAACACGCCTTCGCGAAGAATGGCGCGCTGCCGTCCGCGCTGTCCTTCGTGGTTGAGAAACGCCTGGGCATCCTGGAAGGTGTTGCAATCCACGATGCGCGCCAGCGTCTGCGTCGGCGGAAGCGGACTTCCGTCGCGCGCGTAGACGTAGCCGATCTTGCTTTCCGAGATCATGACCAGCGGTTCCTTATGTATCCGGTATTGCCACGGGAAAAATCCCGCATGCAGACCACCGCGCAGAAGCTCAGCCTGAAAACCCGCTTCACCCCCGAGAGCCACGATGCGTCCGCCGGTCAAGGAGCCTTTGGGCGACCAGAATTTCTCGACAATACCGACCTTGTTGTGCGGAATGTAGCGAACCCCGATTAACCAGGGGATCAGGATCAGCGCCACAACAATCCCGAATGTCCAAAGAAGCAAAGTGATAAGCATGGAAATGCAGCCTCCAAGCTGCGTTCGTGCAGAACCTCAGCAACGAATTGCGCGGAAGTGTGGGAATTCGGGGTCAGACCCCGCGGCGCGAAGCAGGAAGGCTACGACAGGAACTCATCCCGCCTCGTGGGTGGGGTCTGACCCCAAATTCCCATCCCTCCGCGCAAGCGCGCGGCTAAGGTTCAAGAATTTCTTGTTGTTGGGAGACTAAGTTGCGAAGGTTCATAGTTTCTTCCGCTCATGCCGGCGAGGTTAGCTGACGGGCTCGGGCTGGGAAGCTGCCCTACCTCCGGTGTTGCCACCTTTGGATTCGCCCCGCAGCGCTTGCGCGCTGTTTTGGGTCCCCCGCATCCTTTCTCTTTCGAGATCGGATTTAGGCCATGCGATTCTGAGAATACACCTGCTGCGGGGGCAGTCAATCGAAACCGGACAAGTGCTTTATTTGCCGTAAGATTATGCACTATGAAAACAGGAATCATCGAACGAGCGCGAAAATGGGTCGACGAAGCCAGGCGGGTAGTCGTCTTGACGGGCGCGGGCATCTCGACGGATTCCGGCATTCCCGATTTTCGCGGGCCGCAAGGTTTGTGGACTCGAAATCCCGCAGCAGAGAAGATGTCCGACATTCGTTATTACGTGGCCGACCCGGAAGTGCGAAAAGCGGCATGGCAGGCCCGGCTCGAACATGCCGCGTGGACAGCGCTGCCCAATGCGGGCCACGCGGCGCTCGTCGCGCTTGAGCGCCGCGGAAAGCTGCACGCGCTGATTACCCAGAATATCGACGGCCTGCATCAACGCGCCGGCAACGCGCCGGAGCGCGTCATCGAGATACATGGAACCGTACACAAGGTCGTCTGTCTGGATTGCGCCTGGAAGGGGCCGATGCAGGAAACGCTCGATCGCGTGCGGGCCGGCGAAGAGGATCCGCCCTGCCGTGAGTGCAACGGTATGCTGAAGAGCGACACCATCTCGTTCGGCCAGGCGCTCGTGCCGGAAGTGCTGCACCGCGCTGCAGACGCGGCGCAGCAAGCCGACGTGATGCTCTCGATCGGAACAACTCTGCAGGTTTATCCCGTTGCGGGCCTCGTTCCCAGCGCGAAGGCTGCGGGGGCCCGCGTCATCATCTTGAATGCGCAACCGACTCCATTCGACCCGATCGCCGACGCCGTATTCAGCGATTCCATCAGCGACGTACTTCCGGGAATTTGCGGAGTATAATCGCCGCCATGAAACTCACAAGAGCCCTTTTGCTTCTCGCTTTGGCGATGCCCTTCGCCAGTGTGGCTCAAGCGCCGGCACCGGCATACCTGCAGGTCCGCGCTGCCATTCCACACGGGACCGTGCAATCGGTTGCCTACAAATCGAAAGCACTCGGGACCGATCGAAAGATGATGGTCTACACACCGCCGGGCTACGAGCAGTCCACCACCCGTTATCCACTCCTGTACCTGCTTCACGGTGCGGGCAGCGATGAAACATCCTGGACACGGAGCGGCAAGGCGGAAGTCATCCTCGACAATTTGATTGCTGACGGAAAGCTCAAGCCGCTCATCGTGGCGATGCCCTTTGGGTTTGCCGCGCAACGCGCACCGGGCGGGGCTCGGGGAGACGCCGCAGAAAACAAGATGCAGCGCGAAGGTTTCCTGAAGGACTTTCTTGAAGACGTGATGCCGCTCGTGGATTCGAAGTTCCGCGTTTACGCCGACCGCGATCATCGTGCGATTGGCGGACTGTCGCTGGGCGGTGCTCAGGCCCTCGCCATCGGCCTGAGCCATCTCGAACTCTTCAGCCGCGTCGCCGCGTTCAGCCCGGCGATGGGAGCGTCTAATAATCCGGCAACCGGAGGCGTGGACTTCGAAACGGTGCTGGCGGACACGGGCCGCATCAACAGCCAATTGAAATTTCTCTGGGTCAGCTGCGGCACTGAAGATACTTTGTTCGAATCGATCAAAGACTTTTCGGGACAACTCGCGAAGCACAAGATCGAACACATCTATCGCATCACCGGTGGGGCTCATGCCTATCCGGTCTGGCAGCGCAACCTGAACGAAGTCGCACCCTTGTTGTTTCAGGATTGATAAGCATGGAAATCGATCTCGAAATCTCGCCCGCCGAAGTGGCGGCATTAAAGAAGGCAGGCACGGTCACGCTGATCGATGTCCGCACACCGCAGGAATATGAGATCGCGCACATTGAAGGTTGCCGTCTCGTCGACCAGGCGCTCGCAAAAGAAATCGTGGAGACCTGGCCGAAAGACACGCCGATCGTCACGGTCTGCCATCACGGCGTTCGGAGCCTCGACGCCGCGATCTACTTGCGTCAGCAAGGCCTGACTCAAACTCGCAGCATGCGCGGCGGCATCGATCTCTGGTCCATGACCATCGACCCTTCGATCCCTCAGTACTGAACGGCAATGAAACACCGTTTCGCAACGCTTACCTTGACAGCGTTAGTTGTCGCGGTCCCTTTACAGGCACACTTGTCGGAGTACAGCCCCTTCGGTCCCTCAGAACGGCCAAAGCAGTTCACGGTGCGAGACCTTGCCGAAATTCGTAATGAACTTGGTCCTAAGGGTGCGGAGTTGGATCTCGCGGAGAGAAGCCGGAGCCGGCAGTCTCGGGATCCGATACTGAGAATCACATGGCCACGGGAAAAGAATGGGGATGATGCCGGTGTAGCTTTGAGCATTCTGACCTGGGACCAAAAACATGTCGCTGGTCCGTCCCATGTGTCGTCGAATACGGTAACGCCACGGGGGTATGCAGGGGATCTGAACGGGGACAGCGTAGCTGACTATATCCTGATAAGCCCAGCCGGTGGAGTCGGGGCCATGGGGCCGGCACCAGCGACGTGATTTTTGTGATCTCCGACCGTGACGTGTACAAAATCTTCATGACGTGGAGCCTGTATCCCACGACCAGCGACTTTGTTGACTTGCGCGGCGATGGACATTTTGAATTCGTGCAAACCGGGTTCGTCGCTACCGAGCCCTTGCGCGGCAAAGACGGCCGGAGTCACAACTACTGGCTCTACAGTCTCCTGAAACTAGAGGGCAGCAGCCTGGAACTGGATGAGTCAATGAAACCCGGATTTCCGAAGTGGATTCTCTACACGTTCCGCGCAAATCATAGCGAAACGGATCAACTCACGGAAGGCCAGAAGCGGCAGCTACTGGGATCCGGACCGCGCTGCCTGATCTCGACGCCAGAGCGTCCGTGCCCTGGCTTTTTTCGGGAAGAACCTCCTCGCTGAATTGGGTCATGCCCCGACTCCGGGTAATTGGGGGGACGGTCACCAAATTCGTACGAAGGTACTCTTCGAGCGGAAGCGGTCCTTTACGAATTCGGTGACCGTCCCTGAATTACCCGGAGTCTCACGGCCCAGAATTATCCTGCCTGCAGCTGGGGAGGCCAGGCGATCTCCCAAAGGTGGCCATCGGGATCCTGAAAGTACCCGGCATAGCCGCCGTAGAAGGTCTCCTGGGCCTCTTTCACAATGGTGGCTCCGGCACTTCGGGCCTGCTCCATAACGGCGTCGACTTCCTGTTTGGAATTCAGATTGTGCCCGATCGTGAGTTCGGTCCCACTGTTGGCCACTCTGGGAATCCCCGCGTCCCAGGCAATGTCCTCACGCTTCCAGAGGGCCAGCTTCAGCCCGGATTGCAGATCAAAAAACACGACGGCGCCGTGTTCGAATTCTTTCCCGACAATGCCGTTGGTCGGGAATCCGAGTCCGTCGCGATAGAAGGCAAGCGAGCGCTCGAGATCGTCGACGCCGAGGGTGAGTAGCGTGATTCGTGGTTTCATTGAAGGACCCCAGTCTCAATGAATTGGCAGAAGGTTTTCATCACTTTGTCCCCCGTGATCGCTGAAAAGACTTTGGGATTATGCACTGGAAATGCCTCTCTGTCCCCAATTCGGAGAGTCCCCAAGTCGGCAACTGAAACTGAGAAAAATCCCCGAATTCCATCTGGAGCCCGTCGTTCGTCGCCAATTTTAGCAGTATGTCGGAAGTCGATTTGCGCCTTGCTGATCCGGCCGCAGACTCGCGGCATGAAAACACTACTGTCACTCCTCACAATGTTCGTGATGCAGGCGGCACCGCCGCCAGCGCCAATCACTCGCACCCTCATCAATGGAACGGTGACTCGTGCGGGAAGTTCAGACCCGGTAGCCGATGCGCAGGTCACTTTGACTGTAGGCTTCCCCGCCGACCGCGTCGCGGCTATAGCCAGCGGCGTGGCGGCAATGGGAGTACAAGCCGCGGCTTTCCAAAGCGTCACAGCGCAGCTGCTGACGATGAGCCCTCAGGACATGCAGGCGACGATCAACCAATTTCGCGCGCAGGGGGTACCTCCCGAAGTCCTCATGGGAATTGAACGAATGCAGGCGGCGATAAAGGCAAATCCCGATCTGCCCCGCAAGGCTATCTCGGACGGTAGCGGACACTTTACGATTCGCGATATTCCGCCGGGCCGTTATACCTTGATCGTGCAGCGCGAGGGTTACTTCGGGCCTTCGCCCAACGGATCGATGCCCCTTCCGCAGACGTCGATCTCGGCGGTCGAGGTCCCTAATCAGGCAGTGCCGCAACAGGTCGTCGCGTCGCTGGTTCCCGGCGGCCTCATCAGTGGGCGCGTTCGGGATTCGAACGGACAGCTTGCCAACAACGTGACCGTTCAAGCGTTCACTGTGGAATACCAGAACGGGCTTCCCGCACTGTCGCAAGCCGCGTCCAAACAGACAGACGATCGAGGGGAATTCCGCATGGCGTGGGTGCAGCCAGGATCCTATGTCGTGGCGGCAACCCCACGCAGTCCTGCCGTTTCAGCTACGGCCGCGAATGCTGCGCCGCAGGAAATTTCCGTCCGAACGTTTTATCCGGACGCGCTCGATGCAACGAAGGCCTTGCGCGTTTCTGTGAGCGCCGGTGAAGAAGTCGGAGGCATCGATATCCCGGTGCGGGCGATTCTACCTGTCACTGTCTCCGGACGCGTGATCAGTTCGCTGAGTCTGCCTGAAACGTCAGCCCCTCCTGCCGCCCTGCTCATGCTTGCACGCCGGGACAACAGTGTTCCCGAGAATGCCCGAAATGTAGGCACGATCGGCTTGAATCCGACATCAGGATCGTTCGAAATCCGCAACATTCTTCCCGGATCGTACGAGTTGTTCGGCCGGATCCAGGATCCGCGAGGCACGCCCGGAGCGAACGGTCTCGTGCCAATGGCGTGGGGACGCGCGTCGTTTGAAGTCGGCAATCGCAACGTTGAAGGGATTACCGTAACAGTTCATGCAAGTGTGGATGTTCGCGGTAAAGTCACTGTCGATGGGAAAGTCCCGCCCGCCGGAACGACCATGCGCATTGGCCTCCAGGCCGATGGCCCTTCGGTTCTCATTGCGAACTATCAGGCCGTTGCGGCTCGACAGCAAACTCCGGGTGCTGACGGATACTTCACCGTCCCGGCCATTGCGGAAGGTGCATATCGTGTAGTGCTCAATGGCGCCCCTACAGGCTCCTACATTGCCGACGTGCGCCAGGGGGCCGCGAGCATTTATGATGCAGGCCTCCATGTCACTGACAAATCACCGGAACCCTTCGAGATAGTCGTGCGGTCGGACGGCGGCACCGTTGAAGGCAACCTCACTCGCGCCGACTCCAGCGGCGTGGGACGCACCATGGTCGTACTGGTTCCTCCCGGACCGCGCCGCGCGAACGCCGCACTTTATCGAACGATCCTTTCGGATACTCAGGGACACTTCCTGGTCCACGGCGTTCCACCCGGCAGCTACAAAGCGTTCGCATGGGAGAATCTGCCAGACGGCGCGTATCTCAACAACGATTTCGTGAAGACGCACGAGAACGAGGGTGTCCCCGTGGAAGTCCTGGCCGGAAGGGCGACCGGCGTTGCTGTTCATTTAATTGCAAACAGCGGAGACAAACCGTGATGACGAAACGTCTGCCAATGCTTTCGGTGACGATGGCGCTGCTGGCTTCTTGCGGGCCGAAAGGGCCGGACCCTCTGGTGGTCGATCCTAAACACTACAAAGTGGAGTTCGAGAACGACAGGGTCCGCGTGCTCCACGTGACGATCGGTCCGCATGAAAAGACTCCGCTGCACTATCACCCGGAACACGTCCTGATTGCGCTCACGGCGGATCGTGGCCGCGAGACCAGGGAGGACGGCACAGCCAGCGAGGGCGACAACACAAAGGGTGCGGGGGCGGGTAACGCCCTCGTGCACGCCGAAGAGAATCTTAGCGACACGGTCATGGAGCGCTACATCGTCGAGTTCAAGAAACGGTGACCCTTCACGAAACCCAACTCGTCGCCTACTCCGCGGGGTCGCTGATTCACGCCGCCCTTGCCATGCTGGTGCTGAACCTTTACCGGCACACCACTGGCAAGGATCGTGTTGTGGCGGTCGAGCGCATCGCGGTGTGCCTCTCAGGGTTTTTCTGGCAATTCGGGAATCTGTGGGAAACATCCGGCATGTTCCATCCGCTGATCGGAAGCGTGATGCTATACAGCGCGTTGGTGACGTTCCCGTTGTGGTTCGGCTATTCACTTCACGAGCCGACTCCTTATTCGCGAGCGGCAACATTGTTGACCGGGGTGGGCCGAGCATTTCGGTATCCGCAGTGGGTCCTCACGGTAGTTTCAATCTTCTCCGGGTTCCAGCAGGTGCTCGGCAGGCATCCGCTGATTGATCCGGACCTGGCAGTCAAGTATGCGCTTCGAATCATGCTGTTTTACTTCCTGCTTTTCATCACCGTTGGAATGATTCGAAGGCGAAAGGCTCGGGACGCGGAAGATGCCCCTACCGCTAATTCCCGCCGCCTGATTTTGATCCTGATGCCGATAACAGCAATCATGTTCGTGGTCATCCTTTACTATCCGGGAGCGCTAAGGGGAAACGCGGGCTGGCTGGAGTTGGCAGCAAGAATGATGTCCATTCCTTCCACGATTGGAACGGCATACAGACTTTACCGGTTCCCGTTCATGGACGTGTTTCTTCGTGAGACGTTGACGGGAATGGCCCTGCTTACCGCTTTCTGCTTCGGCTTTAGCGTGGGGCCGCAGGACGACTGGTGGCCGCTTTGGATCGCCAGCCTGGCCATGGGCATCGCAGTTGCGCGGGCTCCGCTGTCCCGCGCCGTCGAGCGGAAGTTTCTCGGCTACGACGAGTCCGCCGAGGAACAGGAAGAACGCGTCGGCGCTGCCCTGCGCAACCTCACGCAACTCCGCGAGTTCGACGAGAAGGCGGCTCAGGTGCTTCGTCGTGAAATCGGTGCGGATTGGGTAAAGATTTCGGGCGAACCCAGGGACTAGGCGGCAGTGACATTTCAGATTCCCGACTCACCCCCACTGGCGTTGTCCCTGGGCCCCCGACAGCACGCCCGTCCCTACATGAGCCGCCAACTGCGACTCGTCCGCACTTCCATCCTGCAGATAGCGGCGCAGCGCCAGCGGCTGAAACGCGAAGAGAGCGAGCGCCGGAGCCTCGTCGAGCAACACGAGCTTCGCGAAATCACTTCGCGAGCCCAGATGCGCGCGCTGCAGGCGCAGATCAATCCGCACTTCCTTTTCAATACGCTGAATACCCTTGCCGCGCTGATCGAGAGCAACCCGGAGAAGGCAGAGCGCGTCACCGAAGATCTTGCCGAAGTCTTCCGTTACGCACTCGATTCCACGCGACTTGATAGCGTGAAGCTGGACGACGAACTGAAGTTCCTTGAGTCCTATCTGGCCATTGAGAAGGCTCGCTTCGACACCCGGTTGTCGTACAGTTTCGACGTGGATCCCGCTGCAAGAAATCTTTCGATACCTCCCATGATCCTGCAACCCCTCGTGGAAAACGCTGTGCGTCACGGGATCGGCCAGAAGATCGAGGGAGGCGAGGTCCGTGTCGTCGCGCGCGCGGAGGCGGATCGGCTGATCCTTCGAGTGGAAGACACTGGAGTGGGATTCGTCCGTGAGCGTCCCGGCGGCGTGGGCCTCACGAATACGCGCGAACGCCTGAAGCACGCCTGCGGGGATGCCGCAGAATTCCGCATCGAACGCCTTGAGCCGGAAGGCACACGCATGGAGATCGTGCTGAAGCACTGAACAATGAAACGCCGGGTGCTACTGGTCGATGATGAACACGAAGCGCGCCGACGGATGGCCCGGCTACTCGCCGCGCATGCGGATCGCATGGAGGTCGCGGGCGAGGCGGCCGACGGTCCGTCTGCGGTTTCCGCAATTCAGGAACTGAAACCCGACATCGTTTTCCTCGACATCGAGATGCCCGGTCTCGACGGTTTCGGCGTCCTCGATTCCCTGCCGGAAGACGAATGGCCCATCGTCATCTTCGTCACGGCCTTCGGACACTACGCTATCCGCGCGTTCGACGTTCACGCGCTTGACTACCTGATGAAGCCTGTAAGCGCAAAGCGCCTGGCGCAGTGCCTCGATCGTCTGGATTCGACTCCGGCTTCAGCCCATCGAAAGAGCCTGGAGGGCGTTCGCAGCGAAGGCCGCAAGCTTGAACGCCTGCTTGCCCGCTCCGGCCAGAAACTCGCCGTTGTCAACGTCGCCGACGTTATCGCCTTCGAGTCCGAAGACCGGCTCGTCTTCGCCCGCACAGCAGCAGGGAAGTTCGTTCTCAACATCACCATGAAGGAACTGGAAGAACGTCTCGATGGCGAAGTCTTCTGCCGCGTTCACAAGCAAGTCATCGTGCAGTTGTCCTACGCCCGCGAAGTTCACGCCCTCGCCGGCGGCAACTACATCCTGAAGCTTGCCGACGGCTCGGAACTTCCCATAGGCCGCAATTATGCGAAGGACTTCAGGGCGAGGTTTGGGTGATAGTCGGGACTGAAACTCAAGACCCCGTCAACGCGACACATAAGTTTTCCACCTGTCACCCCAATCCAGAAATTCCAAACCGGAGAATCTCTTCTTGTAGTCGTACATGCTCGGCTCGCGATACGCATAGCCGGGGTAGTAATAGCGGCAGTTCAGAGAACGGGAGTGCTCGATTGCGCACAGCATTGTGAAGATTCCGAGACTCCGCTTGTGCTCGGCGGGCTCGAATGCGGCATAGACGGCCGATGTCGCGGTCTCTCCGATATCCAGAAAGCTGATGGCGAGCAAACGCTCGCCCTGGTAAACCGAGATTTCCTGATTGCGGCAAGGCACAGAGACTGGTTCGGCCGAGAGAAAAGTGTAAAGAGACTCCGGAACGTTGTCTTTGAAACGCTTACGGTGGCGATCAAAAAGAGCTTCCTTGTCCGTGTCGATGACGGGGTCGCGAATCACGACCTGAAGATCCTGGTTGTTTGCGAAAGCCCGTCTCTGGCTTCGTGACGGGACAAACCGGGCAAGTTCGATGCGAAGAGGCTGGACGTGAAACAACTCGGAATCGTGCTCCGCGATCGAATAGCGGAAGAAATACTCGCCGAAATGTCTCCAGCCTTCGGCCCAAAGCAGATCCATTTGTGCCGCAGTTGCTCGATTTGCCAGGAAATAATCGTTGATCATCAGGGACAAAAGCCTCGCGAAGGTCAATATAGTGCAAAGCAGTTCGGTGTTCGAGTAGCGCGGCCCCGAATTGGCAAAAGCCCCGGTTCAGCTACAATACGCGGCCATGCTGAAGCGCGGACGAAGTAAGGAATGGTTCGAGGACGAGGCGTTCTGGCGCGAAACCTACCACTACATGTTTCCGGACGCTCGTATCGCGGAAGCCGTGGGCCAGGTCGCAAAGGCGCTCAACCTCACGGCGCCCTCCGGCAAAACGGTCCTCGATCTGTGCTGTGGTCCCGGCCGATGCGCGATCGCACTCGCCAAGCGAGGACTATCCGTCACAGGAGTCGACCGCACGAAGTACCTCCTCGATAAAGCCCGAGAGCGCGCAAAGAAAGAATCCGTGAAGGTCGAATGGATTCAGGACGACATGAGAACCTTCTGGCGGAAGAACTCCTATGATCTCGCGCTCAGCATGTTTACATCATTTGGCTATTTCCAGACCCGGAACGAAGACGCTGTGGTTCTCAGGAACATCTTCACGTCGCTTCGGCCCGGTGGCAGCCTTCTGATCGAACTCATGGGAAAGGAGACGCTCGCAAGGGTATTTAATCCGTCGTCGGTGGAAACGGCGTCCGATGGCTCGTTAGTCGCCGAGCAGCGCGAGATTCTCGATGGCTGGAGCCGCATCCGCAACACATGGACCGTCATTCGAAACGGCACAACACGCCGGTTCAGGTTCGAACTCAATCTGTATTCCGGGCAGGAACTCCGCGAGTCCATGGAACGGGCAGGCTTTGGCGATATCCAGTTGTACGGAAGTCTCGACGCGGATCTTTACGGCCCCGATGCACATCGTCTTATCGCTGTCGGCCGGAAACCTTCCTGAATAAACTGCTCTCTGTCCCTCATTCCGAGGGTGGGCGGATGATAGGCTGAATGAGCGGCTGCGGATGAGCGGAGCGAATGTGAGCCCGATAGGGCGAAACCATCAAGTAATGCAAGCCCGCGCGAAACATCAAGCGTAGGGCGCAGCCATAAATTAATGGAGGGGCTCGGAATGCAACGGCTTGCGGAGACGGCAGTCGCCATCTCCCGGAATCCATCGAGACTGAAGAAGGTCGCGCTGTTGGCGGAATACTTCCACGATTTACCCGACGAAGATCTGCGATCGGCCGCGGTGTTCTTTACTGGGAAGCCGTTTCCGTTAACCGATGCTCGAACGCTAAATGTCGGCGGGGCGGCACTCCTCCGGTCCATTCAGGAGATATCGGGGGCGAGTGACGAACTCGTCCACAACACGTATCTCGAAACGGGAGACCTCGGCGAAGCGGCGGCCCGAATGCTTTCGAGAGTCGTGCAGCCGAAACTCAACCCCGCTCAAATCGGCGTCGCGTTCGACGAACTCGCAAAGACGCCGGGCGCGTCGGCAAAACAACCTCTTGTTACCGATCTCTTGCGCAAACTGACACCGCTGGAAGCGCAATTTCTGATCAAGATCGTCACCGGAAACCTGCGCATCGAGCTTAAGGAAAGCACGGTCGAAGACGCGATCGCGAAAGCCTTCGAGCAGCCTGCGGAGTTGGTTCGACGAACCAACATGTATCTCGGGAACATCGGAGAAACGGCAGTGCTCGCCCGGCACGGCCGTCTGGCGGAGGCGTCGATCCAGGTTTTCCGCCCGATCAAATTCATGCTCGCCACGCCGATCGAAGCAGAGGAAGAGGTCTTTGCCACATTTGCGGGTCCGTTTTACATAGAGGACAAGTACGACGGAATTCGCGGGCAGCTGCACGGCAACGCTTCGAGCGTTGCACTTTATTCGAGGACACTGGACGACGTTTCGTCTCAATTTCCAGAGCTTGCGGATGATGCCCGCACGCTGGGAATCTCTCTGATTGCCGACGGCGAAATCGTCGCGTATCGCGACGGCCAGGTTCTGCCGTTCGGCATGCTGCAAAAACGCCTCGGACGCAAGAGGCCGCCGGAATCCCTGATCGCGGAAATTCCAACCGCATTCATGATCTTCGACCTCCTCGCGCTTGATGGACACACGCTGATCGACGAGCCGCTCACTCGACGCAAGAAGTTGCTGAAGGATATTCCGTGGGCCGGCCGCCTTCTGGCGGCGCCCTTCATTCTCCTGGAAGACCGCATCCAACTGGAGCCCTTCTTCCAGCAGGCAGCGCAACGACGGAATGAAGGCCTGATGCTCAAGGACGCGACGTCGGTATATGCCCCCGGTAAGCGAGGCATGAGTTGGCTGAAATGGAAGAAAGCGCTGGCAACGCTCGACGTTGTCGTTACCGGCGTGGAATTTGGTCACGGGCGCCGGCGCGACGTTCTCTCCGACTACACCTTCGCAGTTCAGAAGGACGGACAGTTGCTCAACATCGGGAAAGCCTACTCCGGGCTCACGGACACTGAGATTCTCGAGATGACCGCATTCTTCAAGGAGCACACGACTCGGGATTTCGGCCGTTTCCGTCTCGTCGAGCCTCGTGTCGTCCTCGAAGTTGCTTTCAACGGCATTCAGCGAAGCGAACGCCACAAGAGCGGATTCGCTTTGCGGTTCCCCCGGATCGTGCGCATTCGCGACGACAAGCGGCCCGAAGAAATCGACACACTGGAAGCCGTCGAGAAGATCTACAAATCCATCGCCTAGTGAATCTTCCAGGGCCCGCACCTGACGGTTTGACGAGCTCATCGTCTCAGTTGACTTCCCGTGTTGCATCGGGATAATGGGCATGAGCACAAAGAACAAAGGTGTTTGTGCTGACGATGCGGTCTTCGGCTGTTTTTTGCCCGAGGGCCTTTTTTTTGGACAACGAGGTTTGGAACGACGAAGACGTCCATTTCTCCCGCACGCTGACGGGACGGCTGGACGCCTTTTGCTTTAGAGAGGAAAACGTATGACACCAAAGAAGACTGCCTCCAAGCGCAGCAATGGAAATGGAGCGGAAAAAAAGGAAACCAGCAAAGCAGAACCGAAGCCGCCCGCACCCAAGACTCGGAGTCGCAAGACTGCAGCCGCCCCGGCCCCGCCCACCCCGTATATCCTGTCGGACGAAGAGATCGCACGGAAGGCCTATGCCCTTTGGGAAAGCCGGGGGAAACCCCATGGTTCTCCAGAGGAGGATTGGCATCGAGCAAAGGAACAACTCGGCATATAGAATCTCTTCCCGGCAGCCGCCCCGCTCGCGGCGAAAGGGCCCGAAGCATGAACAAGAGAATTCGTAAAGTCGAATTACCCGATGCGGAAGCCGTGAGAAATATCTACGCGCCCTTCGTCTCCGACAACGCCACATCCTTTGAGACAGAGTTGCCGGACATCGCAGCCATGAGGCAGCGAATCGACGATTTGATGGATCAGTACCCATGGCTGGTCTTCGAAGCAGACGGGCGGGTGCTTGGCTACGCTTATGCTTCCTCTCACCGCGCACGCAAAGCGTATCAGTGGTGCGTCGAGGTCTCAGTCTACGTGCATGACTCCGCGCGCCACTGCGGTGTGGGCCGGGCGCTTTACCTTTCACTTTTTGAGGTGCTGCGCCTGCAGGGTTATGTCAACGCCTACGCAGGAATCACGTTGCCGAATCCCGCCAGCATCGGCCTGCACGAGTCGCTCGGGTTTACCCCGATCGGTGTCTTTTCCCGGATTGGCTTCAAGTTCGGGCAATGGCACGACGTCTCGTGGCTGCAGTTGCGATTGCTGGAAACCTCCACTCCAGTGGCCCAGCCTTACTCCGCGAAAGCCTTGTTTTTAGATTCCCGCATCGCGACAGGTCTTGAACATCAAGCCAAAACTGTGAGATACGGCTGAGAGAATTCGAGGTGATCGCATGCACGATGTCGCTAAAGAATTGCGCTTGACCCTGGAACTCACCGGGCGCCTGCAGCAAATATCCGAGGAAATTGCTGCCCATAAGTCGGATCCTGCAACGTGGTCGAAAAAGGAAGTCCTTGGACATCTGCTGGACTCAGCGGCAAATAATCTGCAACGATTCGTGCGAATGCAGTTGCAGGATCATCTGGAGTTACCTGGATACGACCAGGATGGCTGGGTTCGCGTGCAGCGTTATCAAGAACTGGAGTGGGAAGAAATCATCCACATGTGGCGGACTCAGAACCGCCACCTTGCACAGCTGATAGCTACCGTCAGTCCGGATGCGTTGAAACACACGTGGACAACTCCGGAGGGTGAGACCGTAAATCTGGAGTTCGTCATGCGCGACTACATCGTTCATATGAGGCATCACCTGGATCAGATCCTTGCCTGAGGTGCGCAACGCGCAGCAAAAAGCGTGGCATGTTAGGTTTGGCAGCAGATCATCTCGAACAGTCATGGACGTTCTGAGAACGGTTGGACGATGGCTGAGTTCGCTTTCTCGACGATTTCACGTCATGGTTGGGCAATGGTTTGGTTTTGACGTGTTTATTAGTTACCGTCACGATGACGGTCAGTCGTACGCGGATGACCTCTACCGGAAGGCCGAGCGTTGTGGATTTTCCGTTTTCATGGACCGGGGTATGCACGCCGGTTCGGAACTTACACCGTATCTGGAAAACACCGTAAAGCGCTGCAGGCAGTTCGTTTTGATCGATACTCCGAACGCTCGTTCGAAATCGGAATGGATGGGCAAGGAAATTGCAGCTGCTTTTGAAAGCGCCCGGCGGATTGTCCGCATCAGGCATGGCTCCTCAACAAACGATAATAATGATCAACCACCCTGGCCCGGTTTGAGCGAGCGCCATCGCAAGCGGCTTGAAGACTTGATCCATGTCGATGAAAGCGACCCGTTCATAGTTTCCAGCAATGTTATCGACGCCATAAAGAGCCTCGCGAGGGGCATTTCCACAAAACATGCCGCTAACCTGGCTCTCGCGTTTCTCGTAAGCGCGCCAGTTTACGTTGGGATTCGTTTGACTGTAGTCAACACGGCACATCGCGCACGGAGCGAGCGAAGCTTTTCCATTGATGAAATGGACAAATGGGCAACTTTGGCATGGATCTTCGATACGGAGCCTTATTCTGCAGCCCGGAACACGCTCTTGAAGCTTCGCGGGACGGCACGGTTTGATCAAGTGATCTTAAACACCGGAACGATTGCTACAGGCGACGTGATCGTGGTTGGCCAAAGCAACTTGTTTAGGCTGTCCAGTGCCAATCTGATTGCAAAACAAATTGGCGTGCCCGAGAAGCTTGGCGCAAAAGATTGGCCGCATGGTCTTGCGCTTCCACGGTCGGCAACCGACGATTTTCCGTCTGCGATAAGCGAAAATGGATCCATCAGCGCTATTCTTCTGGATTCCAAGCTGTACATGATCCATGCCGGTTTCGATAGACTTGACAATGCCCAATGGATTGAGTGCGCGGCTAGACCCGAACAGTCATTCACCGGATTCGCACTCAGCGGGAACGGTCAAATTCTTGTTGCTCGAACATCGACTGCGGCGTACGTTTTCCACGCCAGCCCTTCCGGTTGCCGGCTCTCTAAAGATATTGTCCTGGCAGTACCTGACAACGCAACGCGGAGCGCCAACGCACAGCTTGAGAGTTCCTGTGAAAATGCTTCCAGCAAGATCGACATCAATAGAGATACAAACATTGTTGCGGCGCCAGTTGGGAGCCAGTTATTTATCGGGAGGTTCACGCTAACTGCACAACCTCCTTCAGTTTCGGTAGTTGCACGCGATTTCAAGAGGCCGATTTGTGACGTGGCCTTTGGCGCGAACAATCGGCTGGCTGTTGCCTTGGAGGAATCTGCTGGCATCCTGTCGACCCCCGATGGCGAGGGTGTCGGAAATACGGAAGATGCTCAGAAAACCATCCGGTTTGTTTTCGACTCCTCAGGCTGCTCCCTACTTATTCTGGGTATGGCGGCTCAGTCGCCTTCCTTTCGACAGCTTGGACTCTGCAATGACAAAGTCACATTGATGGGCCCGTATAGCCTTTCGCATCCGTTTACCAGCGCGGCGCTGGTCAATAACCTGGCGGTATTCGCCAGGAGTGCCCTGTGTCTTGTAGACCTCGGAAACGCGGATAATGCTCTGAAGCGCACATGCCCGACTAATGGCGGAGATCCACGAATATCCCAGGAAGACCGTCCGGACGAGCAGGTCGACAAGATGTTTGTTCACAAGAACTGGCTCATAGCCCAACGTTCACGCAGTATCGATATTTATGAAGTTCGGCAATCCATTCACCCTGAACCTTAGGCACGCAGTCTTCCGGCTCTTCGTCGGTGTTATGCTCGGTCTGCTTGCGTGCGCCAACGCTTCAGGCCAGATCAAAAGAACAGGCGTGGGATCGGTCGTTTTACCCGAACGGCAAGGCAAAATGGCAGCGATCCCGATCAATGCTCCACCCGTTTTTACGATAACCAACACTGACGAAATCAATACCAGGATCGGGTATGAAGCGCCTGCCCTGGTTTCGGCGGCCCAGATAACGATCTATCCCGACCCACGCGTTTGGGCGGTCTTCTGCGCGCAAGTTCGATCGGCCAGCAATACCCGGCCAAGCGAAAGATCCGATTGTCCCCAAAAGAACGACTTGAGATGGCGGCATATGCTCAATTCGAATGTCCGCTCGCTCGATGTAGATTTAAGTGTCAGGCAAACGCTACGGAACCTTCTTGAACGCCCGCGTCAACGTTGCTTCACGATCCGCTGGTCCCACGCGGACGTCGATGTATTTGCAATCTCTTTTCCCTTGAAAATTCGGCTTGAGCAACTCATAGACACAGCCGAAAATGCCCTCACGTGTGGAGGATACTGATGCCTGAGATCCGTTTTCCGGCATACATGCCGGCTTTTCTGTTTCGTGGGCTCCTGATCCTCGTTTCGACTATGAAGCTGACCTCCAGCCCTGCGTTCGCCGACGGCTTCCAGACGTGTGCCGGTCCGGCGTTAGCTGACACAACGGTAGATGCCGTGCCACTGACCTTGACCGAACCGCGGAACAAGGTACCGGTTGGTTCCGCAGTTCAAAGTAACGCACAGGTTAAGTCGAGTATCCGCATACCGTTCAAGCTGGAATCATACGGACTGTTGCTGCCGAACGACAAAGCACAAATCGCGGCAATACTGACAGTAGCCGCCGATGATGAGAAAGTTCTCTTAACCGTCAGCGTCCTGGATCAAAGCCTGAAAGAATGCCGCCGATCTGATTTGGCGGGAGCTCAGCAACGGCTATTGATGCCTGCAATTGCAAGCGGCTTCATAGACGTGCAGCGTGTCGACCTGCTCGAACTGCCTTCAACCATTTCGCTTCGATTTGCCAAAGAGACGTTAAAGACTCCAGAGGGCGCAGCAGCAGGAAAATTCGTTGATAGTCTCAGCCGGGGGTATGCGTATCGCCAACCTGTGGGTGCAGTTGATTATTTGGAGCTCGTGAATTTCGGCGAATGCGACTTCCTAAAACGGGGATTGAACTGCGTGAACCCGGATGAGAGGAAAAGCAAAAGCATATCTGACCGAACTCTGCATCTTTACGAATCCATCTCGGATCTTGTGGGACGGCAGTTCAAAAACGAATTTCCAGCCGGCAAACAGCATTCAAGCGAAAGCGAGCCAATGGTCGTATTCCTGGGATTGGGAGGACTCAATAAGTTTATCCTCTTGCACTGCAATGAACCCGTCCCACCAATTCCGAAATTGAACATCAGTCCCGTCTACAATGAGGTGTCGCGCCCCTGCAAAACAACGGAGGATCCGTGGAACACATCCTTGGAACGGGCCGATTATGTCTGGGCGATTTATCTGGAAGACGATCAAAGTCCGTTTGAAACCTCGATTCAGGTCGAGTTCAAAGCGAGCGCTCCAGATGTGGACTATGAGGAGTTCGATTTCCGCTCCCAATCCCGTTTGCGACCCATTGCAGGCGAGGCCCAAAATCTTCTCGGCACAAGCCGCCTGTTGCGGATCGGCTTTCGTAGAATTCGTATTCGAGAAGCTCCAATCGCCGTACAGATCGCCTTCACCCGGCAAAGTCCGGAATACGGGTTGCGTCAATGGACAAAGGTCTATCGAAAATACAGTGACCGCTGGATTCGCTTTTCCGCAGGTCTTTTCTTTCCAGCTATGACCGTGCGCTCGCAGAAATTAGCATTCGAGAATGAATTGGACGCGCAAGGACACAATCTAATTGGCCACCGAATTACTCAGATCGACAGATATAACCAGGTTTTCGGAACACTTGCTCTTTCCTGGCCGCAATTGCGAGGCGCCGGAAGGTTCGTTCCGGGACCCATTTTCGGCGTTGGGTTGTCTTCAAGAGGATTGAAGGCTTGGTTCGTGGGCGGTGCCTGGCCCATCGCTTTTAGAGAGAGACTCTCTTTTGCTGCTGGATATTTGCCTTATCGATCTGAAGTCGCGCGGCAAGGCTACTATATCGGCCAGGTCCAACCGCTGAATGCCGCGGCAGAATCGGTCATAGGCGAGGAATGGAATCACCAGTTCAGGGTCGGATTCTCTCTCAACCTCATGAGCACTCACTGAGACGCAGCCACGGCGTCCTCAGAATCACTTCAAGGTGTTAGCACAACCACTCAAATGGTCGAATGGCCGGATTGGAACACGACTGGCCCCGCAGCACAAAAATGAAAATGAGAAACTCTAATCCAAGGCCACCTCTGATCTTCCACGCTTGAAACTCTGGATCCTTGGCCAGGAGAGTTATTGAGCCGACTTCAGTCGATAGGGTGAGCACGGATTCGTGAATGTGAAACGAAAAAAACGAGAAAAGCCACGTTCGTGCCTGTAAACCACGCGAGTTTTTAGCAACGCTTTGGAAAATCCCTACTGGCTCGTCACTTGTCCCCGTCTCTTTATCACGATAATCACATCAGGGGGCAAGACCGTGAAGCCGCTAAACGCCGGCGTGGTTCCTGCAGCGGTGGCCACAGTAACCGTCCGCACATCCTGCGCGGCAACCGGGGAAATCTCCAGCGCAACAAGGACATTTGTGGATGACCACGATGTAATTGTGGCGGTAAGTCCTGAGCCGCTGAACGCGACCGCCGTTACTCCGGTCAGATTCTGCCCGGAAATGCTGACGGCGAATTTGTTGCCCGCCTTTCCCGAGGTTGGAGAGATCGAAGTCACTGCGATGTCTCCTACCGTAAAGCCGCTAAATGGCGACGTGGTGCCGGCCGGCGTCGTGACCGTCACCGTCCGTAAGCCAGGCGCCGCGCCTGGAGCAATCGTGACTACGGCGGTCACGCTGGTCGATGTCCACGAGGAGATTTCCGCCGTGACCCCGGTTCCGCTGAATGCGATGCTTGCGGCTCCTGTCAGGCTCAGCCCAGTCAGGGTTGCAGCCACTGCGGTGCCGGGAGCTCCCGACGTTGGCGAAATGGAAGTGATCGTCGGAGCCGAAACCGTAAAGCCGCTGAATGGCGGGGTCGCGCCCCCTGCCGTCGTCACTGTCACTGTTCGTGAACCCGCCGCCGCAGCCGGGGAAATCGTCAAAATCGCAATCACGCTCGTCGAAGTCCACGATGTGATTGACGAAGTGATCCCGGTTCCACTCAGTGCGACATTTGTGGCTCCCGTCAGGCCCTGTCCGAACAGGGTTGCGGCAACCGTGGTGCCAGGAGCTCCCGATGTCGGCGAAATGGAAGTGATCGTTGGTGCCGCAACTGTAAAGCCGCTAAATGGCGGCGTGGTGCCGGCCGGCGTCGTCACCGTTACTGTTTGCAAGCCGAGCGCGGCGCCAGGAGCAATCTTCAAGGCCAGCGAGACGCTCGTAGGCGTCGTCGATGTGATTGCGGAAGTTATTCCCGAACCGCCGAAAGTGACCAGGGACGCGCCCGACAGGCCCACGCCTATAATCGACGTCGTAATTGTCGTGCCCGGCGCTCCGGACGATGGAGCGATGGACGAGATCGATGGCATGGCCACTGTGAAACCACTGAAAGGCGCAGTTGTGCCCGAGGGTGTCGTCACCGCTACTGTTCGCAAACCCAGGGCCGCGCCCGGCGCGATCGTTACCTGTATGGAAACGGACGTCGCCGCCGAAGAGGTAACTACCGCCGTGATACCGGTGCCACTGAAGACGACAGCCGTGGCGCCCGAGAGACCCTGCCCGAAAACGGTCGCGCCCATCGTCGTAGCCGGCGCTCCTGTCGATGGCGAGATTATGGTGATCGTGGGCAAAGCGACGGTGAAACCGCTAAAAGGCGCCGTGGCGCCGGAGGGCACCGTTACCGTCAGGCTGCGTAAGCCGAGCGCGGCGCCAGGCGCGATCGTGACCAAAACGGACAGGCTCGTCGCTGCCTGCGAAATAATTGCTGCCGTGACACCGGTTCCGCTGAAGGTGACACCGGTCGCAGTCGCGAGGCCCACTCCGGAAATCACAGTGCTGACGGTTGTGCCTGGCGCTCCGAATGCCGGGGAGATTCCCGTGATCGCAGGCAACGCCACCAGGAAACCGTTTACAGGCATCGTGGTCCCCAAGGGTGTCGTCACTGTTACCGTACGCATGCCTACCGCTGCTCCCGGCGCCACTGTTGCCACGATCGACACCGTTGTTGGAGTAACCGACGTGATTGCCGCCGTGACTCCGGTACCGCTAAATGTCACGTCCGTCGCGCCTGACAGATTTTGCCCCAGCACGGATGCGATCAGCGCGCTGCCCGGCACACCGGATGGCGGAGAAATCGAGGTGATCACCGGCGATGCGACCATGAAACCGCTGAACGGATCGGTTGTTCCCAAGGCCGTGGTCACCGTCACGGTCCTCAACCCCAAGGCAGCGCCCGATGCGATGGTCACCGCAACTGTGACGCTAGTCGATGCTACCGAGGTGATCGCTGCTGTGATTCCAGTGCCGCTGAAAGCGACATCCGTTGCACTCGAAAAACCCAGTCCGGAAACGGTCACGAGAACCGTCGCTCCCGGTGCTCCGGATGGCGGGGAGATCACCGCGATCACCGGCACGACTACGTTGAGCCCGCCGAAAGGCGCGCTCGTCCCCGACGGCGTCGTTACCGTGACCGTCCGGCCCCCGGGCGCCGCGCCCGGATCGATTGTTACCGTCACACCAACGCTTGTTGGCGTGACGGTAGTGATGACTCCAGTGACTCCAGTTCCGCTGAAGGTGACGGCGGTGGCGCCCGAGAGGCCCTGCCCCGCAACAGTCACAATAAATTTTGTTCCCGGCGCTCCAGTTGGCGGAGTGATCGAGGTGATCACCGGCAAGGCGACCGTGAATCCACTGAACGGGGCGCTCGCCGACGACGGCGTCATCACCGTTACTGTTCGCAACCCCAGCGCCGCGCCTGGATCGACTGTTACGGCCAACCCGACGCTTGTTGCCGCTATGGAAGTGATGGCCGCTGTGACTCCGGTTCCACTGAAGGCGATGGCGGTGGCGCTCAAAAGGTTCTGCCCCGAGAGGGTCACGGCGAACGTCGTTCCCGGCGCTCCGGATGGCGGAGAGATCGACGTGATCACCGGCAAGACGACGGCGAAACCGCTGAACGGCACGCTCGTTCCGGTGGGCGTCGTCACCGTTACTGTCCGCAATCCCAACGCCGCGCCCGGGTCAACTGTTACCTCCATCCCGACGCTTGTCGAGGTGAAGGAAGTGATGGCTGCGTTAACTCCAGTTCCGCTGAAAGCGACGGCGGTTGCGCCCGAAAGGTTCTGCCCGGATAGGCTTACAGCAGAAGTTCCCGGAGCTCCAGATGAAGGAGAGAGGGTAGTGATCGTCGGCACCGCAGACGAGATGATGCCCAGGGTGTAGCTGCCCGTCGATCCTGGGGAAAAAGTCGTGGCTTCAATCCTGTACGTGCCGGCGGGCAGCGTTACGTCAATCTGAGCATCCGAGCCTGAGGCGCCGCCATCGTCATCCGCAGCGATCTGCGATCCGGTTGATGTCAGCAAGTATAAAAACGAATTGAAATTACTCGACCCCAGTTGGATGGAGACCGGTTGTTGGGAGCCGAGCACCAACCAATAAACAGCCGCGTAGGTTCCGTTGCCTCGAAAACTGGATTGTCTGCTGGAACCTGTCAGCGTGCCGGAGATCGTCTGACCCAGTGACACTGGCAGGTCCGGCGGCTGATCTAAAGTGAAACCGTTGGAAGGCGTTACGGGCCCGCCGGGTGTTGTCACTGTCACTGTGCGCAAACCCAGCGTTGCACCCGGCTGGATCGTTATCGAGATGGACAGGCTTGTCGGTCCCGACGAAGTAATCCCTGCTGTAACGCCGGTTCCACTGAAGGTGACAGCAGTTGCGCCGGCCAGCCCTGGCCCAACAATGGTTGCGGGCACCGTGTTGCCGGGCGATCCGTACGATGGATAAATCGAAACGGAGCCAGGCACGGTCACCGAGAAACCGCTCAGAGGCGCAGTTGTCCCAGAGGACGTCGTAACGGTTACTGTTCGCGCACCGGGCGCGGCGTCCGGCGCGATCGTCACCACGAGCGACAAAATTGTTCCAAAGTTGGCTGCAATCACCGCCGTAACCCCGGTTCCGCTGAAGGTAACGCCCGTTGCGCCCAGGAGATTCTGCCCGGCTATAGTCGCGCCGATGCTCGTGCCAGGCGCCCCAGATGACGCAAATGTTATTGAACTCGTCGTCGGGGCGACCACTGTAAAACCGCTAAGGGGTGCCGTTGTCCCGGAGGGCGTCGTCACGGTTACCGTGCGCGAACCCAGAGCCGCTCCCGGCGCAATCGTTATCGCGACCGACAGGCTTGACGTCCCCGGCGAAGTAATCACCGCGGTAACTCCCGTTCCGCTGAAAGTGACATCCGTTGCGCCGAACAACAGCGATCCAAAAATGGTCCCTGCGACCGTAGTTCCTGGCACCCCGGACGACGGAAAGACCGATGAGATTGCAGGGCTCGCTACCGTGAACCCGCTGGAAGGCGAAGACGTTCCCCAGGGCGTCGTCACGGTGATGGTGCGCGAACCCAGAGCCGCGCCTGACGCGATCGTTACCAGGATCGACGCCGTCGTCGCGCTTGCGGAGGTAACAACGCCCGTGACGCCGGTTCCACTGAAGGTGACGGCAGTGGCGCCGAGGAGGGTTGGCCCGGAAAGAGTTGCAGCCACCGTCGTACCCGGCGCTCCCGATGACGGAGAGATCGAGGTAACAGACGGCACAACTACGCTGAACGAGCTGAAGGGCGCCGTTGCCGCCGAAGGTGTCGTCAGAGTCACAGTGCGCGCACCTGGAGCCGCGCCTGCGGCGATCGTTACCAGCGCCGACACAGTTGTGGGTTGCACTGAAGCAATCACCGCAGTGACCCCGGTGCCGCTGAAGGTCAGGCCTGTAGCGCCGGACAAACTCTGACCGTTAAGAGTCACGACGAAGTTCGTGCCCGGGCCTCCCGTCGACGGAGAGATCGAGGTGATTGCAGGCCCAGCCACGAAGAAACTGCTGAAAGGCGCTGTTGTCCCCGATGGTGTCGTCACCGTTACCGTCCGCGAACCCGGCGCCGCGCCCGGCGCGATCGTCGTGAGAATCGACAGGCTTGTCGCCCCAGGCGAAGTAATGATCCCGGTAACTCCGGTTCCGCTAAACGCGACGCTTGTGGCTTGCGAAAGGTTCTGCCCAAAAATTGTGCCAGGGACTGTCGTTCCCGCAGCTCCAGACAGCGGAGAGATCGCCGTGATGGAAGGCGCGGCCACTGTGAAGCCGCTGAAAGGCGCGGTTGTCCCGAAGGGCGTCGTGACCGTTACGGTGCGCGGACCCAGCGCAGCGCCGGGTGCGATCGTTACTTCAATCGAGAGGCTTGTGGCCCCCGGTGACGTAATCGCTGCCGTGACGCCGGTTCCACTGAACGTGACGGCGGTGGCGCCGGAAAGATCCTGACCGACGATGGTCGCAACAGCCGTTGTGCCGGCCGCTCCCGTCGACGGAGAGAACGACACGATTCCCGGCGACGGTGGCGATCCCACGGTGAAACCGTCGAATGACGCCGATGCGCCGCCGGGCATGGTCACCGTCACGGTCCGCAATCCTGGCGCGGCACCCGGTGCGATCGACACATTTGCAAACAGAAGTGTTGCCATCGAAGTGGTTACAGTCGCAGTGACTCCAGTCCCGCTGAATTCGACACCGGTGGCGGCCTCCAGATTCTGCCCAAATATGAAGGCGCTGGTTGCCGAGCCCGGCTCTCCATTCGAGGGGGAGATTAACGTAATCGCGGGCGCTCCCACTCCGAAACTGGTGAACAGGGGCCCCGAGGGCGTCGTTACCGTTACTGTGTGTGCGCCGAGGTCCGCGCCAGGCGTTATTGTCACTGTGATAGATACCGTTGTTGCGGTGACCGACGTAATCGCTGCCGTGACGCCGGTTCCGCTGAAGGTGACGTCTGTTGTACCGATCAGGCCCTGTCCCGTGAGCGTCGCGGTGACCGTGGTGCCTGGCGCTGCGCTAGGCGGAGAGATCGACGCCACCGCGGGCGCCGCGACTGAAAAACCAATAAAGTCGGGTAATGGGCCGGCCGGCGTCGTCAACGTCAGGGTTCGCGGCCCAAGAGCCGCACCCGGTGCGATCGTTACGACAAGGGAGATTGAAGTCGCCCCGGCGGAGGCGATATCCGCGGTTATGTCTCCTCCGCTGAACCCAGCCGCAGTCACGCCCGCCAGGCTCGTGCCAGACACGGTCACAACCGCTGTTTGTCCCGGAGCACCGGTTGAGGGAACGATTGACGTTATCGCCTGCGCGGCGACCGTGAAGCTGGTGGGCACCGTCCCCGCGGGAGTCGCTACCGTCGCCAGACGCAGTCCCAGCGCTGCGCCGGGGTCGATCGTGATCGCCAACCCCAGACTTGTCGTCGACGCTGAGGTAATCGCTGCCGTCACGCCCGTTCCGCTGAACGTAACAGCCGTTGCGCCCGCGAGGTTCTGCCCGGAGAGGGTTGCGGCAATTGTTGTGCCCGGCGCTCCAGACGATGGAGATATCGACGTGACCGCCAGCAACGCGACCGTGAAGCTGCCGAAAGGCGTAATCGTGCCCGCGGCCGCCGTCACGAACGCCGTTCGTGCTCCCAAAGCCGCGTCCGGGGCGATCTTAACGATTGCGGATAGGCTGGTTGACGACGACGACGTAATCACCGCCGTCACCCCCGTTCCGCTGAAAGTGAGGGCCGTCGCGCCCGAAAGAGTCTGGCCGGAGAGAGCCACAGCGATCTGCGTTCCCGGCGCTCCAGACGATGGAAAGATCGAAGCTGCCGTCGGAACCACGACAGTAAAGCCGCTTAAACTCCCCGTTCCGTCCGGTGATTCTACCGTGACAGTACGCAAACCGTGATCCGCGCCCGAAGCGACCGTTATCACGATGGAAAGGCTTGTCGACGTTGCGGAAGTGATTGCCGCTGTGACTCCGGTTCCGCTAAAGGTGACGGCGGTCGCGCCGGAGAAATTCTGCCCGGAGATCGTTGCAGCGACCGTTGCGCCCGGTGCAGCAGAGGATGGAGAGATCGAAGTCACCACCGGAGGCGTTCCCGGCAAGGCCGCAAGAGAAAAGGCCGGCAGCACGCGGGCAAAAATACAGAAGAAAACGACGCTTACTAATCGGCACTTTCCTGACTGTGTTGATGGGGAGCGGTAAGCGGTAATAGGCATCCTGCCGGGTCCTTGTTACTTTGTTACGCTGGGACATTTGACTCAAGGTTGAGTCCAGTCTGTGCCAGAAAAAAGACTTGTACCCCCTGCATGAAAAAACTTCAAGTGATAACTTGACTGGCAGTCGCACCAGGGTTGGCCTGCTGTGAGCTTGGACAGTTCGCCACTTATCTTTAGAATGGTTGGGATTGGGCAGACCGAAAGGCTTTTTTTAATGACGGTTTCGAAGATCCTACTACCTGCGCTTCTTATTCTTTTATTGTCGGGTTGCAATGCCGCGCCTGGATCGACAGCGGCAAGTTCTTCCGGCCGCGGAAATCGCGGCGAAGACTCCCTTCGCAAGGTCACGACAGTCGTGGCTGTGGAGAAACCCATAGAGCAACTCATTGTGGTCACGGGAACGCTTGCCGCGGAACAGGAGATCGTTCTCGGAATGAAGGTCGCGGGCCGCATTGCCGAACTTCCAGTGGATCTCGGCAGTGTCGTCCACAAGAACGACGTCATCGCGCGCCTCGACACCACGGATTTCCGGCTTCGGGTCACGCAGAGCGAAACGGCGTTGCAACAGGCGCGAGTCAGACTGGGTCTCTCGCCGGCCGGCACCGAGGAAGACGTGAATCTCGAGCAGCTCGCTCCCGTCCGTCAGGCGCGCGCGCAGATGGATGGCGCGAAGGCGCGACTGGACCGTGCGCTGCAGCTGTCGCAAAGCGGGTTAATGGCGAAGGCAGACCTCGACGCGACGTCGTCTGCTTACAAAGTGACCGAAGCTCAATACGCGGATTCTCTCGATGAAGCGCGCAACCGGCAAGGCGTCCTCGCACAACGCAAGTCGGAACTGGAGATCGCGAAACAGCAACTCGCTGACGCGGTGACCTACGCCCCGATCGACGGCACCATCCGTGGGCGCAGCGCCAACGTCGGTCAGTACGTGGCGGCCGGCGCACCCCTCGTCACTCTCGTTCAAATGAGTCCGTTGCGGCTGCGAACGGAAGTTCCGGAGCGGGAGTCTGCGAACATCCGGGCCGGGATGCCGGTTCGCCTTACGGTTGAAGGGTCCAACGGAGAGCACCAGGGTAAAGTCGCGCGCCTGAGTCCGTCCTTCGACGAAGTAAACCGAACCCTCCTGGTGGAAACAGAAGTGGACAATGCGGCGGGTGTCATTCGTCCGGGCGCGTTCGCGCGCGCGGAAATCGTAACGTCGTCGAGCCAGCGCGCCCTCATGGTGCCTGCTGCTTCGGTCGTGACATTTGCCGGCATCGATCGGGTGTTCACCGTCACAGGTGATACGGCATCCGAGAAGCGCATCAAGACGGGACGCCGCACGGATGCCGGCGTTGAAATTCTCGACGGCATCGCAACGGGCGACCAGGTGGTTCTCAATCCCGGGAACATGACGAATGGCGAAAAGGTTCTTGTGACGTCGGCTCCAGCCACGGGAAAGTAACATGCAAAAACTCGCAGAACTCTGCATTCGCCGGCCGGTCTTCGCGACGATGATTGTGTTGTCGCTCGTCGTTATCGGCGCCACGAGCTACTTCCAACTCTCGCTCGACAAGCACCCCCAGGTGGAACTTCCCACAATTGCAATACGCACGCTGCTGCCAGGAGCTTCTCCGGAAGAAGTCGAGACTTCCATCGTTCAGCCGATCGAAGAAGCGGTAAACACGATCGAAGGCATCACCGAATTGAGGGCGGGCTCCGGACAAGGGGCGTCGAACGTCATCCTGACATTCAACCTGAACAGGGACATCGAGTCAGCCGCACAGGATGTCCGTGACCGCGTAGCGTCCGTCGTTCGGGACCTTCCGCCGGACGCGCTGCCACCCGTGGTTTCCAAGTTCGACGCCGACCAGTCGCCGTCGCTTTCGATTGCCCTCATCAGCGAGCGTCCCATACGCGAGCTTACAGAAATCGCCGACAAAGTCGTCCGCGAGCAGATCGAACGGAGCCTGGGCGTCGGCGAGGTGAAGATTAATGGCGGTCTCGAACGCGCCGTGAATATCTGGATCGATCCCGACCGACTCACGGCATACCAACTTCCAATTACCGCGGTTCGCGATGCCATCGTGCGGCAAAACGCGGACGTGCCTGGCGGCAATGTCACGTCTGGGAACAATGAACAGAATTTGCGCACGATGGGCCGGCTGGTCAAGACGCGTGATTTCAACGACCTTGTTGTTTCCACAATCAAGGGCGCGCCGATTCGAATTCGCGATATCGGTTACGCGGAAGACGGCACCAAGGAAGCCCGCAGTTCCTCGCGCCTCAATGGAAGGCGAACTGTGACGCTGGAAGTGCGCCGCCAAACGGGCGCGAACACGATCGACGTTATCGAGGGTGTGAAGGCCAATCTGGGCAAGATCACGGCCCAGCTCCCGCCGGACGTTCATCTTCAGGTCCTCGAAGATCAGTCGGGTTTTATTTACGCGGCCCTGCATGAAATCAATATCCACCTGCTCATGGGAAGTCTCCTCGCGAGTCTGGTGGTGCTTGCGTTCATGCGCAGCTGGCAGGCCACGATTATCGCCGCAGTCTCGATTCCCTGCTCTCTTGTCGCCGCGTTCGGCGTGATGTGGGCGCTGCACTTTACGTTGAACAGCGTCACGATGCTGGCGTTGGTCCTGATGGTGGGAATCGTCATTGACGACGCCCTTGTTGTGCTCGAGAACACCTTCCGATTCATGGAAGAGAAGAGAATGGGTCCGTTCGAAGCCGCACGCGCCGCGACGGCAGACGTCGGCCATGCCGTGCTGGCCACAACTCTGAGCCTCGTCGTGATCTTCGTGCCGGTCTCTTTCATGTCGAGCATCGCAGGACGATTCCTGTATCAGTTCGGCATTACCGCCGCAGTAGCCGTCATGGTCAGCATGCTGGTTTCCTTCACGTTGACTCCGATGATGTGCGCGCGCATGTTGCGCGTCTCGAGCACCGGTCAGGGAGGACACGACGCAGCGCGGTCGCGGCAGGGTTTCTATCGTTGGATCGATTCCGGATACATGTCGACGCTCAGGTTCTCCATGAAGTACCGCGTGGCCTTCGCCCTGTTCGGCGTCGCCGTCATCGGGCTCTCCGTACCGATGTATCGCGTGATCCGCCAGGACTATCTCCCCACCAATGTGGACGACGGGCAATTTGAAGTTCGTGCGGTCGCGCCGGAAGGCATGAGCCTTGCGGCGATGGACGACTTGATGGAGACGGTCGAGGCCAAAATCAAAGCGACGCCCGGTGTGATCACCGCACTTGGCAGCTCAGGCGGCGATTACAACGGTTCGCTCAGCAACGGACGCGTCTGGATCCAGCTGGTTCCCCACGAGAAGCGCGTCTTTTCCTGGGCGCGGCTCGGTCGCGGCATCCTGCACGGCGACCCGCTCGAAGCGTTCCATAACAACTTCAGCCAGCGCGACGTGATGCAGAACGTGCGCAAGCAGATGGCCCAGTACAGCGGCGTGAAGTTCCAGATCAACAACGTCCAATCGATCAATCTCAGCGGCGCAGGTTCCAGAACAGACGTGGGATTCGTCTTCCGCGGCCCCGAGATCGAAAAGCTGGTCGGTTACGCATCGGAGCTTGCCAGGCGCGGCCCCGAGATGGGCCTTCTCGATGCGCAGGTTTCCGTGCAGCTGAATCGTCCTGAACTTCGCCTGCAGGTCGACCGGCAGCGTGCTGCCGATCTGAATGCAGACGTGCAGACGATCGCTTCGGCGATGCGATTGATGGTGGGCGGCGACGAGCGCGTGTCACGGTTCCACGACGCCGAAGTGAATGAAGACTACGACGTCGAACTGCGGCTCGCGAACGGCTTTCGAAACGATCCCAAGGCGATATCGAGACTCTACGTCCCGGCAAAAGACGGCAGGTTGATCCGCCTGGATAATGTGGTCAGCATGCAGCCGACACAGAGCGTGTCGCAGATCAACCGGCTGGATCGGCAGCGCCAGGTTACTCTGCAGGCTTCCGTGGCTCCGGGTTACGGCCTGGCGGACCGCAACCAGGCACTCACGGCGGCAGCGCGCGAATTGAACATGCCGGCCGGTTACTCCACGATCATCACCGGACGCGGACGCGAACTCGAGCGAACGTTCACGGAGTTTCTGATCGCATTCACGCTGTCCGTCGCTTTCATGTACATGATTCTGGCGTCGCTGTTTGAGAGCGTCACACATCCCTTCACGATTCTGCTCGCGCTGCCACTCTCGGTTCCGTTCGCGCTGTTCTCCCTTTGGGCAATGGGACAGAGCCTGAACCTCTATTCCGCGCTGGGTATGCTGGTGTTGTTCGGAGTCGTCAAGAAAAACGCCATCCTTCAGATCGATCACATGAACACTCTGCGCGCGGAAGGAATGCCGAAGCTGGAAGCCATCCTCGTAGGGAACCGCGACCGGTTGCGACCGATCCTGATGACAACTCTCGCGCTTGTCGGCGGAATGTTGCCGCTCGCTTTGGGAACCGGCCCGGGAGCGGAAGAGCGTCGCGCCGTTGCCGTTGCCGTGATTGGCGGGCAGAGCCTGTCGCTCCTGCTCACGCTGCTGATGTGCCCTGTCGCTTACTCGCTGATCGACGACGGCGCGCGGTTTTTCCGGCGGACTGGGAAGCCTGTATTGGCGCATTCAACGGTGGAGAAACTGTAGGGTAGGTGTCCCCTCCTCTTGAGGA
>Ga0134121_10000344_pt1 | contig 54525 bp, 48 predicted proteins | sample KB301_FD_96463 | JGI IMG/M metagenome (GOLD analysis project Ga0134121, IMG submission 96463) | Terrestrial soil microbial communities without Nitrogen fertilizer from Kellogg Biological Station, Michigan, USA - KB3-0-1 | ecosystem: Environmental > Terrestrial > Soil > Unclassified ...
AGCCGGCCAGCACAAATTCAACGTCGACGAGCCCACCAGCGTCGGCGGCACCGGCACCGGTCCCACGCCCTACGACCTGCTGCTGGCAGGCTTGGGAGCCTGCACCTCGATGACCATGCGCCTGTACGCCGACCGCAAGAAGATCCCGCTGGAAGGCGTCCGCGTCCACCTCCGCCACGGCAAGGTCCACGCCGCGGACTGCGCGACCTGCGAAGACAAGCCCGCCAAGATCGACCGCATCGAGCGCGAGATCGAGCTCCACGGTCCCCTCACCGTCGAGCAGCGCCTGCGCCTGATGGAGATCGCCGACCGCTGTCCCGTTCACAGGACGCTTTCGTCGGGAATCGAGATCGTCAGCCGGCTGGTGTAGGGGGGCGGGGTCACCTCGGGCCCCCAAAACGCCCCTTTGGGGCGGACCCTCACCCCCTGGCCCCCTCTCCCGCCCCCGCCCAACCCCCCACACCGGGAGAGGGGGAAACAAACCGATTTACATTCTTGCTTGTCTCCCTCTTCTCCCGGTGTGGGGGGTGGGCGGGGGCGGGAGAAGAGGGCCGGGGTGATGAGGGTCTTTTTTCCCCCGGCGGCGTCGACTCCTTCAGGTCTGGGTTCGCCCCCCTGCCCTCCCCAGGCTCCACCCCCGTCCCCCGCAGGAGACACGCGCCAGCCCCTGCGTGTCCCACCGATCTCCCCATCAGGCCGTAAATCCTTGTCTCTCAACGTTCTCTCGTCGTCGCGGACCGCTGGCACAGATCGTGGAATCCAAGGAAAACGCGACGGTGAAACGAAGATGACCAGCAACGACCAACGAACCCAAGCCGCCACACGCCGGACCCGCCGGCTCGGCGGCAGAAGCTAGAGCGCACAGACAATTTCCTCTCCCTCCGGTGCCGGGGCGGGTTTTAATGCCCTCCGCCCGTCTCGGCCCCCTTTTTTTCTTTCTCTCCCTTGCCAGCTACCCCGCGGTGTCGATAGAGTCGGCCCGCGCGTCCGCGTGGACGCGGCGACCGACAAGCCCTTTCGCAGCCGACATATAGCCGCCTATCGATGGTTCACGAGGTCCCTGACAATCAAGCCGTGAGAGCAAAAGCCGCGGGAGAGCCGCGCATCCTGGAGAGATCCGAGCACGCCATCTCCCGCCGGGACATCGACAAGAACGCCGTCAAGGTTCTTTACCGTCTCCACAACGCCGGCTATCTCGCCTATCTGGTGGGCGGCAGCGTGCGCGACCTGATGATGGGGCGCAAGCCCAAGGATTTCGACGTCGGCACCAACGCCAAGCCGAACGAGATCCGGCGGCTGTTCTCGAACTCGCGGATCATCGGCCGGCGCTTCCGGCTGGTGCACGTCTTTTACCACGATGGCGGCGTCGTCGAGGTTTCGACGTTTCGCCGCGATCCCGATCCGGACGAGCAGCGGGGCGAGCCGGGCGAGCTGCTGATCACCAGCGACAACGCCTACGGCACTCCCCGGCAGGACGCATTCCGCCGCGACTTCACCATCAACGCCCTGTTTTACAGCATCGCCGACTTCAGCGTCATCGATCACGTCGGCGGCATCGAGGACCTGGAGCGCAAGCTCGTCCGCGCCATCGGCGATCCGGGCGTCCGCTTTCAGGAGGATCCGGTGCGCATGCTCCGCGCTTGCGAGTTCGCGGGCCGCTTGGGCATCGGCATCGAGACCAAAACGCAGGAGGCGATCCATCTTCATCGCAAGGAGCTGGAGAAGGCGTCGCCGGCGCGGGTGACCGAGGAGATCGTGCAGCTTCTGAAGTGCGGCCGGGCCGGCGGCGCCATGCAGTGGATGCTGGAGCTGGGCCTGCTCGAAGTGCTGCTCCCCGAGGCCTACGCCATGCTCACGGCGGGTGCGCGCGGCTTGGGCGACTTCGGGCAGATCCTGCCGGTAATCGATCGCATGGTCGCCGAGGAGCGCCCGCTGTCGGACACCGCCTTGCTGGCCGCCGTGCTTCTGCCCAAGATCATGCTTCGGCGCATGGACATCGAGGCGATGGACAACCGGCCCATGGCCCGGCAGGCCATCGAGCTCATGATTCAGGAAGAGGTGGCGCCCTTCTTCCAGCGCCTGACGCTCTCCAACCTGCGCGCCCAGCAGGTGGTGCACGCCCTAACCGGCTTCCAGCGCCTGTGCGAGCCCCAGGCCTCCACCCACGAGCGGGTGCGCTTCGCCCGCAAGCCCTACTTCGACGACGCCATGCTGCTGTTCGAAATCCTCGTCCTGGCGACGGGCGAGGGACAGGAGGCGCTCGAGGCCTGGCGGGCCGCGGCGCGCCGCCGGCCGCCGCTCAAGGCTCCGGCTCCCGGCAGCGAGGCGGCCGCGAGCGCCGAGCGGCCCCGCCCGCGCCGCCGCCGCCGGCGCCGCGGACCGGCCTTGTGACAGGTTTCACAAAGCCGGGGAGATTGGCGTAGGATAGATCTGGTCCTGAGCTTCCGATGAGGAAATCCCATGTCCTGGTTCACTGATATCTACCAAACCGCCGTAGGCAAGAAAGCGGTGATGGCGGTCACCGGCATCATCCTGTTCGGCTTCGTGCTGGGGCACATGGCCGGCAACTTGAAGCTCTATGAGCCGGGGATGTACCACGGCGTCCTGTGCCAGGAAGACCCGTATATCCACTGCGACGCCAAGGGCGAGGCTCCCTACCTCGACGCGTACGGCGCTTTCCTCCGCCAGTTTGGTACACCGGCTTTGCCCGCCGAAGGCGCGCTCTGGATCGCCCGTGCTGTGCTGCTGCTCGCCGTCATCCTGCACATCTGGGCGGCCTGGCAGGTGACGCAGCTCAATCAAGCCGCACGCCCGCACGCCTACGCCAGCCGCACCAAGCGGCATACCAGCTACGCCTCGCGGACCATGCGTTGGGGTGGAGTGATCATCCTGCTCTTCGTCATCTATCACCTTCTGGACTTCACGGCAGGCAAGCTCAATCCTGGATTCGTCAAGGGGGCCGTCTACCGAAACGTGGTTGCGAGCTTCAGCCCGCAGAATTGGTGGATCCCTTTGTTTTACATCGTGGCCCAGGTCGCCCTCGGCTTCCACCTCTACCACGGTCTGTGGAGCCTCTTCCAGTCGCTGGGCTGGAACAGCCCGCGATTCAACAAGTGGCGCAATACTTTCGCCCACGCCTTCGCCTGGATCATTACGATTGGCAACATCTCCTTTCCTCTGGCCGTCCTCAGCGGCCTGATCCATTAGGGGAGCCCGCGATGACGCTCGACAGCAAAGTACCCTCCGGCCCGCTAGAAAAGAAGTGGGACGAGCACAAGGGGCACCTCAAGCTGGTCAACCCCAACAATAAGCGGAAGTTCACGATTCTCGTGGTCGGTTCAGGCTTGGCCGGCGCCTCGGCGGCGGCGAGCTTCGCCGAGCTTGGCTACGAGGTGAAGTGCTTCTGTTTCCAGGACAGCCCGCGGCGCGCCCACTCCATCGCCGCCCAGGGTGGCATCAACGCCGCCAAGAACTATCACAACGACGGCGACAGCGTCTTCCGGCTGTTCTACGACACGATCAAAGGCGGCGACTTCCGCTCCCGCGAGGCCAACGTCTACCGGCTGGCGCAGGTGTCGGTCAACATCATCGATCAGTGCGTGGCCCAGGGCGTGCCGTTCGCCCGCGAGTACGGCGGTCTGCTGGACAACCGTTCTTTCGGCGGCGCCCAGGTCGCCCGCACTTTCTACGCCCGCGGCCAGACCGGCCAGCAGCTCCTGCTCGGCGCCTATCAGGCTCTGGAGAAGGAGATCGCGTCCGGAAAAGTGAAGATGTTCCCGCGCACCGAGATGCTGGACCTGGTGGTGGACGCCAAGGGAGCGGCGGCCGGAATCATCACCCGCGATCTCGTGACAGGAGCGATCGAGCGCCACGCCGGCCATGCCGTGGTGCTGGCGACGGGCGGTTACAGCAACGTTTATTACCTGTCGACCAATGCCAAGGGCTCGAACGTCACCGCCATCTGGCGCGCCCATCGCCGCGGCGCCCTGTTCTCGGACCCCTGCTTCACCCAGATTCACCCGACCTGCATCCCGGCTTCCGGCGACTATCAGTCGAAGCTGACCCTGATGAGCGAATCGCTGCGCAACGACGGCCGCATCTGGGTGCCGAAAAACCCCAGCGATACCCGCTCGCCGGATCAGATACCGGAGAGCGATCGGGATTATTACCTGGAGGTCAAGTACCCCAGCTTCGGCAACCTGGTGCCGCGCGACGTCGCCGCCCGGAACGCCAAGCAAGTGGTGGATTCGGGGCGCGGTGTGGGGCCGCAGAAAAACGGCGTCTATCTCGATTTTGCCGACGCCATCAAGCGGGTCGGCAAGGCGACGATCGAAGAGCGCTATGGCAACCTTTTCGAGATGTACGAGAAGATCACCGGCGAAAACCCCTACGTGGTGCCAATGCGCATCTACCCGGCTCCCCACTACACCATGGGCGGCTTGTGGGTGGATTACGACCTGATGACCAACGTCACCGGCCTCTACGCGCTCGGCGAAGCGAACTTCTCCGATCACGGCGCCAACCGGCTGGGGGCGAGCGCGCTGATGCAGGGCTTGGCGGACGGCTACTTCGTCATTCCCTACACCATCGGCAACTACCTTTCAGGACACTTGGGCCAGGCTCTCACCACGGAGACGGACGCCTTCAAGGCCACCGAGGCGGACGTCCGGGAGCGCATCCAGCGGCTATTGTCGATCAAGGGCAAGCGCACGACCGATTCCTTCCACCGCGAGCTGGGGAAGATCGTGTGGGAATATTGCGGTATTACCCGCACGGCCGGCGGCCTCAAGAAGGCATTGGAGCTGATCCCCGCCCTGCGTGAGGAGTTCTGGAGCAATCTGCTGCTCTTGGGCGGTCCCAACCAGCTCAACCAGGAGCTGGAGAAGGCCAACCGGGTGGGCGACTACTTCGAGCTGGCCGAGCTGATGTGCATCGACGCCCTCGAACGCGACGAGTCGTGCGGCAGCCATCTGCGCGAGGAGCACCAGGACCAGTTCGGCGAGGCGTTGCGCGACGACGACCACTTTTCGTACGTCTCTTCCTGGCAATGGAACGGAGTGGGCAAAGCGCCGACGTTGAACAAGGAGCCGCTGGAGTTCGAGTTCGTGAAGCCCACGCAAAGGAGCTACAAGTAATGAACCTGACCCTCCACGTCTGGCGTCAGAAGAGCCCCGCGGACGAGGGGCGCATGGTCAAATACGAGGTCACGGGCGTCACCGATCACGCCTCGTTCCTGGAGATGCTGGACATCCTCAACGAGCAGCTCGCGGCGAAAGGCGAGGAGCCCGTCGCCTTCGAGCACGACTGCCGCGAGGGAATCTGCGGCTCCTGCGGTTTCATGATCAACGGCGAGGCCCACGGGCCCCTGCCGCACACCACGGTCTGCCAGCTCCATATGCGCCACTTCAAGGACGGCGACGTGCTGTATCTGGAGCCTTGGCGCTCGCGGGCCTTCCCGGTGATCAAAGATTTAGTGGTCAACCGCGGCGCCTTCGATCGTGTGATTCAATCGGGCGGCTACGTCTCGGTGATGACGGGCAGCGCGCCGGAAGCCAACCTAACCCCGATCCCCAAATCGCTGGCCGACCGCGCCTTCGACGCCGCCACCTGCATCGGCTGCGGCGCCTGCGTTGCCCAATGTCCCAACGGCGCGGCGCAGCTTTTCACCTCGGCCAAAGTCTCCCACCTCAACATGCTTCCCCAGGGACAGCCCGAGAGCTACAGCCGCGCCCTCTCGATGGTCGAGGCGATGGAAAAGGAAGGCTTCGGAGCCTGTTCCAACTACGCCGAATGCGAAGCCGTTTGCCCGAAGGGAATCTCAATCGATTTCATCGCACGGATGAATCGCGATTATTTGAAGGCGAAGGCGACGGCGGTGCCGAAGACGGGGGCGGGCGGGTAGGGAGGCAAATTGATATCTCTACGAAACCGTGTAACTCCGTGGAGACGTCACAGCCTGTTACTATACCTTCAACGTCACCCAAGGACGGCGGGACGCCTCCGAGTGTGGGCAGTTTCTCTGGCAAGCATAGACCTTCAGACCTACGCCTTGCGTTACTCCCGCACGAGTTCGTTGCATCTCTGTCAGGCGGCCCTTGGGAACCGTAGCCGACCGCCGGTATTGTAGAAGATCAACTGATCGGCTATGCTTGCCGCGTAATCAGAAATCCTTCTCAGCTCTGCTGCTGTAAGGAGTTGTAGATGGAACTCTTTGGGATTTCTTGCGCCTGCTTCCTCAAGGACTGCAAACACCTGCTTACACGTTTCTTCAGTGTCATATCTTCCCCGGACAATCTTCTCCAGCAAGCCGATATCCTTGAGTTCAAGCTGAGAAAGCGCCCGAAAGCAGCTGCTTATTGTTTTTTGAACGAGTTGACAAAGCGGTTCTAGGCTTTCCGCGTTAAATTTTTTCATCTGCCCAAACTCATGGCAAATACGTTTTGCCGAGTCCCCCATGTGCTCGAGGTCGGCTATGATGGTCGTCGTGGCCACCAAGAAACGGTAACTCGTTGCGACTGGTTGGTGCAACAGAAAAGTCCTAGTCACCAGATCTCGGATTTCTTCTTCCAGTCGATTAACTTTCTCATCTTGGCGCTCGGCATTCTGACCGATTCCGCACGATGGGTCCTTGATGGTGATCAGGGCGTTGATGACCAAATTCTCGACGAGAAGCTGCATTTCAAGCAGCTTTTCTCGAATCTCGGCCAAGGGACAATCAAGAAGAATTTTAGACATCTCAGAACTCCTTTGCCACCTAACCGCCAGCATATGGTGCGGGTTTGAAGACAGGGGCGCGGCGATGTGACAACGACGTGACGGTGCCGGATGCCGGATGATAAGAGCTGGAACTTGGGACTTCCCTGCGAAAACGTGGGGTGTACGCCCGGAAGCTTGTCTACCAGCCAGAGATCTCCCACGCTCCGAGACGTACCGCCGTCGTAGGACCTGCTTGTCGTGGATGGGCTGGGCCGTCTCCACGGAAGCGTCGTCGAGGCACCTCGTAACGCCGCCCTGCCTTGACCCACTCTCTTTCATGGAAGATAATCTTCCCATGGTTACAACAGTCACCCAGAAGAACATGGTCACGATTCCCGCCGAAGTGGGGCGGAAGCTGGGGATCAAGCCCGGGTGGAGACTCGATTGGCAGCCGGTCGAGGGTAAGGAGGAGATCCTCGTCCGGGTGATTCCCGATCGTGGCGAGCGTGCACGGCGCTTGTTGGGCGCAGGCCGCAAGCTTGCACCGGATCGCGATGCTGTGGCTGAGCTTGTGGCAGAGCGTGCGTCTGAAGGGTGACGCCACTGCGCTACCTGCTCGACACTTCGGCTCTCCTTGCTCACTTCCGTCAGGAGTCCGGCTGGACTCGGGTTCAGGCGATGTTCGAGGCCGGCGATTCCGAAATCCTGGCCGCCAGTATTTCGTTGACCGAGTTTGCCCGGCGGCTGCGTGAATTGGGGTCCACGGACGAAGACGCTCGTCGCACTGTGGAAGATTACAAGGAATTGTTGGATGAGTTGGTCGTTATTGATGAGAGGGTAGCTCTCTCGGCGTTCGACATCGGCTGCCACGTGACGCAACGGCTTCCCCTCGCCGATGCCCTGATCGCTGCAGCGGCCCGCGAACGGGGCGCTTGCCTGGTGCACCGTGATCGCCACATGGCGCCAATCCCCGGCACGCTTATCGAGCAACTGGACCTCTCGAAGGAACCTGATCCGAAATAACCGAGGCTCGAACCCTTGGAGCTAATGGCGAACCCAGGACCTCTCGCACGTTTCCTGATCCTCTGCCTTGTCCTCGGCTGCTCCGGCAGCACCCCCAAAGGCCCCGTTCGCTTACTGCTCGACGGCAACTATGCGCCGGACGCGCTCGTCGAGCGGCGGGCGGTCGCGTGGCCGCCGGCTCTTGAGGGCAACCGTTTCCTGACTGGCTGGTTTCCTCAAAAGGGAGCGGGGGGACGGGCTCTGCTTCCTCCTGTGGATGGCGGTAGCGCGCGACTCGAGATCGTCAATGTGGAGCAGAAGGATCGGAATCTGGTCCTCAACTTCGCGAATTCACCGGAGGAGCTTCAGGGGACGGTAAGAGTGATGGCCGGTGGGCAGGACCTCGGGGATCTCTCCCTCAAGAACCCTTTCGAAGTAACGCTGCCGCTTTCCAAATTGCCTTTGGGGTGCGTACTGGTGTCCCTTACGTTTCGCGCTCCGCGGGTGGCGGTGCTGGCCGCGGCCGTTCGCTCTGTTTCCGAGGGTGGAGGAGTGCGCGCCTGGGGCTCCAAACTCTTTCAGAAAGGGCCTTCGATTGCAGATCTCGTGCGGCCTGTCACCGGCGGCGAGGTCCTGGTGGGGAGCTTCGTGCCGCCGGAGTCCCCGCGTTCGGGTCAGAGGTTCGAGCTGACGGTCGAGCGCGAGGATGGAAAGGAGGCGGGGAGCTTTTCGTGGACGCCCAGGTTCTGGCGGCGGGGCCGGCAGAGATTTTTGCTGCCGGTGGGGGACCGCGAGGGTTTCGTGCGGATTCGACTGCGAGCTTTGGGTGGCGGTCCCGAGGGATACTGGGAGGGCCTGGGGCTGGTGGGCGGCGCGCCGGTGCTCTCCGCGAAGGAAACGGCGGCGGTGCTCAAGAAGGAGCCTCCGCGGTTGGTGGTGCTCTACGTGATGGACGCCCTGCGGGCGGACCGGCTCGACTGCCTTGGAGCGAAGCTCGGGGCTTCCACCACCTGCGACCGCCTGGCCCGCGAGGGAATGCTCTTCAGCGCTCATCGCAGCGTCGCTCCTAACACCCTGCCTTCCACCAAGGAGCTTTTCACCGGCTACGCGTTCGTGGAGCGCGGCGGCTGGAAGCTTCTTCCGGAGGATGGCCAGACCCTGGCCGAGCAGTTCCGCGCCGCGGGCTATCACACCGGCCTCTTTTCGGGGAATCCCCACGTCAGCGCGGCTTTCGGCACGGACCGGGGCTTCGAGCATTCAGCTCCCGAAGTGCTCATCGACAGCTATGCGAGCGCTGGCTACAACGACAATGCGGCCCGCGTCCATGCGGGCGCTCTGGCGTGGCTGCGCTCGCTGCCGGCGGGATCGAAGGCGTTTCTATATCTCCACACCATTCATCCCCACAATCCCTACGATCCTCCCGAGCCGTTCCGTTCCCGGTTCACGACCGGAATCTCCTCGACGATCGACGGCAGTACGGACACGTTGACCGCCGTCAAGCAACGGAAACTCGAGGCGAGTCCGGCGGATCGGCAGCGACTCGCCGGGCTCTATACCGGCTCCTTCGCCTACGACGATGCCGAGCTCGGCAAGCTTCTGACCGGCCTCGCCGCCTGGGCGCCGCCGGCGGAAACGCTCGTCGCCGTCACCGCCGATCATGGCGAGGAGCTTTTCGATCACGGCGGCGTTCTCCACGGCTACACTCTCTATGAAGAGATGATGCGCATCCCGCTGATCCTCTGGGCGCCGGAGCGGCTGCGGCCCGTGGCCGTCGCGACGCCCAGCAATACCTTGGACCTTCACGTGACACTCCTGGAGTTGGCTGGCCTTCATCCGTCCGCGAAGGCGGAAGGGCGCTCGTTGCTCGGTGGCGCGTGGGACCCTCGCGAGCCGCGTCTGGCGTCGGCGTCGAGCTTGAAAGGCGGCATCTACTCCGCCTCGTCCGGCCGCTTCAAAATCGTCCTGGCGCCGCGGACGGGCCTCGATTGGGGGCAGGGTGAGGGTCTGGGCCGCTCCCGCGATCCCGAGTACCTCTTCGACCTGTCGAAAGATCCCAAAGAGACGGTGAATCTCGCGGGGAGCGGCGATCTCGAAGTGGCTTGGCTGCGTTCCCGGCTCCTCGGCTGGATCGCGCGCGGCCGGATGCTGCCCGAGAAACTGCGGCAGGAGCTGGAGCAAGGGTTGGATCGGGAGACGCAGGAGAAGCTGCACGCCCTGGGATACGCGAATTAGGGGGCCGTTCTTGACCTCCGCCCGACGCGGGCGATATCGTCTCTCCAGAGTTTCGATTTCAGTCGTCTGTCAAAAAAGGGGGTCACCATGTCGCGACGTTGGGGCGTGCGTCTTCTGGGCCTTGCCATGGTCCTCGCCTGGGTGCCGGCGGTCTTCGCCCAGTCCCAGGCGACGACCGGCGTCATCGAGGGCACTGTCACGGATGAAAGCGGGGGAGTCCTGCCGGGGGCGACCGTCGCATTGCGGAACACGGCGACGAACTTCGAGAAGGTCGCCGTCTCCGGGGGCGACGGCTCGTTTCGCGCTCTCCTGCTGCCGTTGGGTCCCTATCGCATTACGGTCGAGCTGACGGGATTCGCCAAGCTCGTGCGCGAGGGAATCGACCTCGGAGTCGGCCAGACGATCAACCTCAAGCTTCCCCTGCAGGTTTCGGCGGCGGGTGAGATTACCGTCACCGGCGAGGCGCCCGTGATCGAGACCAACCGGGTGGAGGGGGCCGTTCGCATCGACTCGAGGTCGGTCGAGAACCTGCCCAACAACGGCCGCAACTTCCTCGACTACACCAAGCTGACTCCGGGCGTCACCACCGTCCAGGGTCCGGACGGCGACGAGCTGTCGATCAACGGCCAGAAGGGAATTCACAACAACATCTCCGTCGACGGCGCGGACTTCAACAATCCGTTCTTTGGCGAGCAGCGAGGCGGCCAGCGGCCGGCGTTCACCTTCAACCTCGACGCCGTCAAGGAGGTCGTGGTGGTGGCCGACGGCGCCAACGCCGAATTCGGCCGGTCCTCCGGCGGCTTCGTCAACGTCGTCACCAAGTCGGGTACGAATCAATTACAGGGCAGCGCCCACGCCTACTACAAGAACCAGGATCTCACCTCGCGCGCCGAAAAGCCGGAGGGCGGGCTGGCGCCGAAGTTCGATGAGAACCAGGCCCAGGCGGGTCTGACCCTGGGCGGGCCGCTGGTGCGCGACAAGACTTTCTTCTTTTTCTCGACCGACTATCAGCGGGCGCGATCGACGAAGCAGACGGATCCCTCGCGCATCGATCCGCGGGTGGTGGACTACTTCGCCAGCATCGGCGATCCGGGTGAGAACCTCCCCATCGACCGCACCAACGACGCCCGTGTGCTGCTCGCCAAGGTGGATTGGCAGGCTTCCGAGAAGACTCAGTTCACCCTGCGCTACACCTACACCTGGGCCGAGCAGGCGAACGGCACCTTCGACGTCGACTCCTGGGGCCGCAGCGCCAACGCCATCGAGAAGGACAAGTCGAACGCCGGCACGGGCACGATCATCTCCACCATTTCCGAGTCGCTGCTCAACGAAGTGCGTTTCCAGTACGCCCGCGAGGACCGCCCGCGGCCTTACGACGGCCCCATCATCGGCGGCCGGCCGCTGCCGGACACCGCTTTCGACTTCGTCGACAGCTTCCGCTTCGGCGAGCCCTTCTTCATCCCCGTCAAGTACTACGACGAGCGGTATCAAGCCAACGAAAACCTTTCGGTGTTGCACAACGACCATTCGATCAAGACTGGCCTCGAGTACAACCAGGTGAGCTCGAATCAGACGTTCGTCGGCTTCGCCAACGGGCGCTACATCTTCAGCTCGACGGAAGGCTTCCTCAACTACACCAAGAACCCGAACTATGTCGAGTGCTCGACCTCAGGGACCGGGCCGGTCCTGGCGACGTCGAACAACGGTGTGTGCCCAGCCTCGGCTCCCATAGTCGTCGGCCCGGTGCTGCTCTATCTCCAGCAGGCGGGTGCCAACGGCAATACCGTCGAGCAGGCCGGCACGCAAAAGATCCCGCAGAAGGAACCCGCCGTCTTCCTGCAGGACAGTTGGACGCCGAAGGCGAACCTCACCATCCAGTATGGCCTGCGCTATGAGGCCGAGATCGAGCCCGACGTGCTGACGCCGCCCGACAAGGTTTTCTTCGCCGGCTTCATCGGCAAGACCGTCAACACCGCTGCGGGACCGCAACACTTCCCTTCGGACGGCAAGATCCCGTCCGACTACAACATGTGGCAGCCGCGGCTGGGAATCACCTGGGACCCGAAGGGCGACGGCAAGGGCGTCGTCCGCGCCACGGCCGGCATCTTCTACGCCCGCATCCCGGGCCTGGCGCTGGCCTCGACGCGCTCGACCAATGGCACGCTCGGACAGTCGCTTTTCCGCAACAGCGCTCTCGCTGGCATCCTCGGTCCGGTGCCCGCGTATCCGAACCTCATCCCGCAATCTCAGGTCGGTTCGCCTTTCGATCCGGACGTGTTCGTCTTCGACAAGAATTTCCAGAACCCCCGGACGACGGCGGCGAGCCTCTCCTATGAACGCGAAGTGGTGTCGGGCCTGGCGTTGCTGGTCAAGGGCAACTACGCCAAAGGCGATCACCTCACCCGCTTCGTCAACCGCAACGATCCGTTGCTGGGCTCGCCCTGGAGCACCGGCCTGGGGGCCGGCGGCGCGAATGGCGTTGGCGTCCTGACGACCGTTGAGTCGCGGGCGAGGAGCAACTACTGGGGAATCACCGTCGGCGCCAATAAGCGCTGGACGGGGAAGTTCCAGTATCAGGTCTACTACACCTACTCGAAGGACAAGTCGGACGACGACAACGAGCGCGATCCGTTCACCTTCCGCTACGCCAAGATCACCGATCTCGGCCCGGAGTATGGCTATTCGGACCGCGACCAGCGCCATCGCGTGAACGCCTTCATGACTTACAACGCGCCTTACGCCATCGACGTTAGCCTTCGCTACGCCTACCGCTCGGCGCAGCCGCAGTCGATCACCGCCAGCGGTGCCATCGCCAACACGCCCCAGGACCGCATCAACCCGGACGGCTCGGTGACGCAGCGCAACCTGGGCCGCAAGGACAACCAGTTCAACTCGCTCGACCTGCATCTGTCGCGCGACTTCCACACCGGCCGGTTGACGATCCAACCCAGCCTCGACGTCTTCAACCTCTTCAACAGCTCCAACTTCAAGCGGCCGGAAGTCACCAACCTGATCTTCAACTTCGACGGCACCGTCCAGAGCGGTAACGGCGATCCACGGCAGGCGCAGATCGGGGTGCGGATTCTGTTCTAGTTCCACGGCTTTTCCGCGGAGTTGAGACGCCCGGATTAACCTCCGGGCGTTCGTGTTTTCGGGCGGACCATCATAGAGTGGGAGGCGTGACCGAAGAGCGGCAGCCCAACGTCTATATCCTTGCCGGCCCCAACGGCGCGGGAAAGAGCACCTTTGCCCGGCTCTTTCTGCCGGAGTACGCGGACTGCAAAGAGTTCGTCAACGCCGACTTGATCGCCGCCGGGCTCTCCCCTTTCAACCCGGAGAGCCTCGCCATTCAAGCTGGCCGTCTGATGTTGGAGCGGATCGATGAGCTGGCTCAATCCCGCGTCGACTTCGGCTTCGAGACGACCCTCGCGGGGCGCGGCCATGTCTCTTTGATATCCAGGCTGCGATCGGAGGGATACAGGGTGAACCTGTTTTTCCTCTGGCTGCCCGATCCGAGCCTCGCAGTAGCCCGTGTTCTCGAACGCGTCCGGTCGGGAGGTCATGCCGTTCCGGAACCCGTCGTCTGGCGTAGGTTTGATCGCGGGCTCGACAATCTGTTTCGTCTCTATGAGCCGCTCGTGGATTCCTCGCTGATCTTCGATAGCTCTGCGGAGGCTCCAAGCATGATCGCGTTTTTCTTTGACGGGCGGCGCTATATTTTCGACAATTCAACCTTCGAACGGATCGAACGGGAGGCAGCGGGGATATGAAATTCAGCGACGGAACCGAATTGCCCCCTCTGGTGGAGAAGGCCGATCGCGCCATGAAAGAGGCTGTTGCGGCAGCTATTGCCGAACACTGGCGCGCCGGCCGTCCGGTCTACGTCTGGCGAAACGAGCAGGTCGTCGCCCTCTACCCTGATGGGACCGCTGTGCCGCAGAGCGAGGAGGCGGTCAAGAATCGCCTCAACCCAGACGATGCTCCGTCAGAGGACCGCTGAAAGTCATTCCTCCCACGTCGAGATAGAGCTCCCTTCCCGCTACGGAGAGGTGAATGGTCATCCGGCGGTCGAGGAGACCGATGAGCTCGTCCAGGACCGCCCGGTCCGGAGTCCAGATGGGAATCTCCGCCGCGCGATGAATGCGCTCGCCCTCCAGTCGGCGGAGGAGCGACGCAGGGTCCTTGAAGGTGTAGACAGCGACTCGCTCCGAGGCCTTGGCGGCTTTGTGGAGGCGATCCGAGTCGGGCGAGCCGATTTCGATCCACACCTTGTAGCGGCCCGCCGGATCGCGGACGAAGAGGGTTGGATCATCGGCATCGCTGACTCCGCCCTTCGAGAAGGCAATCCCGTCCTCGTACTCGAGGCAGTAGGCGAGAACGCGGGTGACGAGGAACTCCTCGGTCTCGGAAGGATGCCGCGCCACCCGCAGCGACAGATCCTCGTAGACGCCGCGATCGGAGTCCGCGAGGGCAATGTCGAAGGTGTGAATCGTGGAGGTCAGCGCCACGGTGCCGTCACTTGAACACTTTGAAAAACGTCCCGAAAATCTTCTTCACCGTCGGCGTCAGCGCTCCCCGCCGCCACTGATCCGCGGCCTTTTTCACCGCTTCGCCCTGGGTGGGATACGGATGGATGACGCTGGCGATCTTCTTGAGTCCGACGCCGTGGGTGACGGCGAGGCAGAGCTCGCCGATCATGTCGCCGGCGTGCTCGGCCACCAGGGTAGCGCCCACGATCTTGCCCTCTTTCGAACCTTTCTGAACGTGCACGCGAAGGAATCCCTCGTCGGCGCCGTCGAGGATGGCACGATCGACGGTGGAGAGGGGGACGGTGACGGTGTCGACCGCAATTCCCTTCGCTTGCGCATCCTTTTCATAGAGGCCGACGTGAGCGATTTCCGGCGTCGTGTAGGTACACCAGGGGACGGTGAGGGCAGAAGTCTTGGAGCGGCCGAAGAAGAGGGCGTTCTGGATGACGATGCGGGCCTGGGCGTCCGCGATGTGCGTGAATTGAAATCGGGAGGCCACGTCGCCGCAGGCATAAATATTCGGATTGCTGGTGCGTAGGTGATCGTCCACCTCGACGCCGCGCTTGCCGTAACGCACGCCGGCCGCTTCGAGACCCAACCCGTCGACGTTGGGAGTGCGCCCGGCCGCCACCAGGATCTCGTCCGCCACCACCTCGTGGTGGAGACCTCCGCGCTCGAAGACGACGATCTTCTCGGCGCCTTGGACCCGCACCTCGACCACTTTCATATGAAATTCGAAGTGGACGCCGTCGCGGATCATCGCCTGCTGCACGATCTCGGCGGCGTCGGCGTCCTCGCGGGGCAGGATGTGGCTGTCCTGATTGAGGTTGGTGACGTGGCTGCCGAAGCGGGCGAAGGACTGGGAGAGCTCGCAACCGATGGGGCCGCCGCCGATGACGACGAGACGCCTCGGCAGCTCGGTGAGATTGAAGATCGTCTCGTTGGTGTGGAATCCTGCCGCCGCGAGTCCAGGGATGTGCGGCTCGGCGGCGCGGGCACCCGTGGCGATGACGGCGCGGCGGAAACGCAGGCGCTTGCCGCCGATCTCCACCGTGTCCGGTGAGACGAACTGCCCCTGGCCAAGAAAGACGTCGATCCCCAGGTCGCGGTAACGGCGAGCGCTGTCGTGAATGCTGATGCCGGCCCGCAGGCGGCGCATGCGTTCCATGGCAACGCCGAAGTCGCCCTTCGCCTCGTCCGCAACCACCGGGCCACCGAAGCGCTCGCGGGCCTCGCGGGCGTCCTGCCACGCGCGGGAGGCGCGGATCACTCCCTTCGACGGGACGCAGCCGACGTTCAGACAGTCGCCGCCCATCAAATGACGCTCGATCAGGGCCACCTTGGCGCCCAGCCCCGCCGAGCCGGCGGCCGAGATCAGCCCGGCCGTGCCGGCGCCGATCACCACCATGTGATACCGGTCCTTGGGCTCGGGATTGGGCCAGGGATCCGGATGGACGTTGTCGAGGAGCTTGAGGTTGTGCTCGTCCCTCGGTTCTACGGGAAAGGTGTGGATCTTGAGAGCGGGCCCGGCGGGATCAATCATGGCGGGTCTCCGGGGACGTGGGGCTCGGCGTGCCGATCTGCTGCCGCAAAGCCTTGCCCGCCAGGCGGGTGACGAAGGTGGTGACGACGAGGGTTGCCAGCAGGCCGACTCCAAGGACGATCCAGAACTCCGGACCCCTTTGCGTCTTGGCGCCGCTCGCGAGGGCCGCGAGGCTGCCCAGGGCCTTGCCATAGTAGACGTAGAGCAGGGTACCGGGGAGCATCGCGGCGCAGGCGGCAAGGTATTGGAGGAAGGGGATCTTGGTCAATCCCAGACCGTAGTTCAGCAGGTTGAACGGGAAGACCGGTGAGAGCCGCAGGAGAGCCACGATCTTGAATCCCTCGCGGCCCACCGCCTGATCGATGGCGGCGAAGCGGGCGTTGCCGGCGATCTTTTTCTCGATGCGGCCGCGGGCGACGTAGCGCGCGATGAGAAAAGAGCCCGAGGCGCCGAGGGTGGCTCCGATCAGGGTGAAGACCGTGCCCTTCGCCAGGCCGAAGATGACGCCCGCGGCGAGGGTGAGCAGCGAGCCCGGCACGAAAGCGATGGCGGCGACGGCGTAGCCCAGGATGAAGACCACCGGGCCCCAGACGCCGAGGCTCGCCACCCACTCCGCGAAGCGTGGGATGTAAGCCGCGATCTGCCGTCCGCCCAGGATGACGGCGGTGAGAACCGCCAGGCCGGCGACGATGTAGAGGATGAGCTTCGTCCGGGATTTCGATCCCGAGGGCGAGCCGGCTGAATCTACGGCGGGAGTGGTGGCGTTCACTTTGCGACAGCTCCTGTCGGGACGGTCCGGCGGAGTGCCGGTCCGCCAACACTACGGCCGGCAGGGCACGGCCGGATTACCCGCCGTGCCTGAAGACCGTGACATGGAGAGCCGTGGAAGAGCCGGGCGGCGTTCTCAGGCCGCCGCCCAGAGGGCCGCCGCCAGCAGCACGCCGCTGATGCCGACGAACATCGCCAGCAGCGACGCCGCGTTGCCCCAGCCGGTGCCTTCCTTGGCGGTCTTGCCGAGCAACATCAGGCCGCCGCAGGACACGGCGAGCTGCCCGAACACGAAGACCCCCGTCCAGGCCGAGGGAAACGGCTGACCCTCCGGCTTCTTGAACCCGATCGCGACATTGGCGGCGATGAAGACCACGCCGACGATCAAGGACGCGATGGCGATCCAGTCCCAGAGCTGCGGGCGCGGCAAGTTGATCTTGGGTAGCTTGACTGAGGGCATCTTCACAGCCTCTCCCATGGCTTTCCTTCCGTTGGATGTCACAAGACGGCGGAAGGATAGCACAGGCCCGCGGGCGCCTGGGGCCCCTGCGGACTGCAACGCAAAATGTGCAAGAGCGTCAAGATTTAGGGGGCCGTGGTACCATCTTTTCCATGAGCCAGCGGACGTTAGCCGAGTCGCCTGCCGCGTCTGAGCTTTCGCTCGACGAGTGGTTCGCTCTGCCTGAAGATGAGTCCGGCGAGCTCGTGAACGGACATCTCGAGGAGGAAGAGGTGCCTGACTATCTTCACGAGCTCCTGGTCGCGCTTCTAGTGCGGCTTCTCGGCAACTGGATCTTTCCCCAAGGCGGTTTGGTCGCCGGCTCCGATGCCAAGTTTGCAGTCGCGTCCCGGCGCGGCCGGAAACCCGATCTCACCGTCTATTTGCCGGGCAGCCGCCGGCCTCCAACTCGTGGCCTGATCCGGGTCCCTCCCGATATCGCCGTCGAGATCGTCTCGCCAACGCCCCGCGACGGCCGGCGCGACCGGGTGGAAAAGCTGGCGGACTACGCGGCTTTTGGGGTGGCCTGGTATTGGTTGCTCGACCCGCAGTTGCGCAGCCTGGAAATCCTGGAGCTCGACTCTGAAGGCCGTTACCTTCACGTCCTGGGAGCCAGCTCCGGCACGCTGGAAAAGGTTCCGGGGTGTGAAGGATTGACGCTCGATCTCGACGCGATCTGGGCGGCGATCGATAGCCTCGAATGACCTCCTGAAGATCCGGCGGATCGCGGAACTCTCCCGCGAAGTCCGTCTATCAAGAAGATCTCTTCATTCAGAGCGGTCTGCTCGCCGGGCGCAACGGCCGGCTTCATTTCTTCCTTCAAGATTCGGAGACACGATGCCAACCGTCTTGATGCCCATCCCCAATTCCGATTTCGATCCAACTGAAACAGCGGTTCCGTGGAAGATCTTGCGCGACCGGGGCTATGAAGTCGTTTTTGCGACTCCAGACGGACAGCCGGGAGCCGCTGACGAGAGAATGCTTACCGGTAAGGGACTTTTCATCCTTGCAACCATTCTTCAGGCGAATCGTGATGCTCTCCGGGCCTACGGGGGAATGGAGCGCAGCCCTGAATTCAAGAATCCCATCTCCTACGAAGCGATGCGAGCGCGGACCTTCGACGCCCTCCTATTGGCTGGCGGACATGCCCCCGGGATGAAGGTGTACCTGGAATCCTCTCTGGTCCAGGCCAAGGTTGTCGAGATGGCCCAGGAGAATAAACCCATCGGAGCCATCTGCCATGGCGTCCTGGTGGTTGCTCGCTCCCGCACGGCGGATGGTAAGTCCGTGTTGTTTGGAAAGAAGACGACCGCGTTGACGAAACCGCTGGAGATGACCCCGTGGTGGCTGACCAGGATTTGGCGCCGCAACTACTATCGAACCTATCCAAAGACGACGGTGGAGAAGGAGGTCAAGGAGAACCTGGCGAAGCCTCAGGATTTCCGTCGCGGGCCCTTGTCAATACTTCGTGACAGCCCCAGGAAACCCAGAAGGGGATTCACCGTCCCGTACGGGTGCTTTCTCTTTGCACGCTGGCCGGGAGATGCGCATCGGTTCGGGAACGATTTCGCGGCGATGGTGGCGGCGGGGTGTTGACGGCTCGGCGCCGCCGACGCGGATCTTGGTGCGGACGGTCCAGATCTCGATGCGAACGACCTGAATCTCGGCGCGGATGACCTGGAGCTTGTTCCAGATGGCCCGGAGCTCGCTCCGGATGACTCAGAGCTCGGCGCGGATGACCCGGAGCTCGCTACGGATGGCTCGGAGCTCGGTACGGATCACCTGGAGCTCGGCGCGAACGACCTGAATCTCGGCGCGGATGACCTGGAGCTAGCTCCAGATGACCTGGAGCTTCCTCCAGATGACTCGGAGCTTGCTCCGGATGACTTGGAGCTCGGCACGGACCATCCGGAGATCGGCGCAGACCGTTCAGATCTCGATGCGAACGATCTGGATCTCGGCGCGGACCGTTCAGATCTCGGCGCGGACCACCTGGATCTCGGCACGAACCACCTGGAGATCGGCACGGACGATCCGCGGCTCCTTCCGGCCGCGTCTTACTTGTACCTCACTCCCCCTTTGACGATCACGTCCAGGTTTTGCAGCAGGTCGACGTGGCGCAGAACGTCGCCGCGGACGGCGATGATGTCCGCCTTTTTGCCTGGTGTCACCGTTCCCACTTCCGTCTCGACCTTCAGGGCCACGGCGGGCCAGAAGGTGGCGGCGCGGATGGCGTCCATGGCGGGGACTCCGAAGACGTTGACCCAGTCGTCGATTTCCCGCCAGGTAGAGTCGCTGTGGAAGTTCAGGGGCACGCCGCTGTCGGTGCCGACGAGGAGGATGGCTCCCGACTGGCGGAGCTGCTCGAACTTGCGCTTGAGCGTTGGATGGCGCGCCGGGACGAGGCGGAAGTAGTCGAGACGGTCCGGATGGGCCAGCGACTGGCGAATGTCTTTCACCAACTCGGGAGGCAGACCCGCCTGCCAGCGCGGATCGTCCAGCCGTTCGGGAAAGCCGTCGCGCGTCTCCTCGAAGAGGAGGAGGGGCGAAATTGTAGGTGTCCAGAACAGGGTGTTGGCGCGCCCTTTCATCATCTCGTAGATGTCCGCCGGATACTCGGGCGCGGTACCGAGACCGGTGTGCTCGAAGCAATCCACGCCGGCTTGAAGGCCGCGGCGGATCTCTTCCACGCGGTGCGAGTGGGCGACGACGGGCAGCTTCCTTTTGTGGGCCTCGTCGACCACGGCGCGGACCTCTTCCAGGGTCATCTGGTCCTGATCGATCAGCTTGATGACGTCGACGCCGGCATCGGCCAGCTTTTTCACCTTGGCCCGGGCGTCGTCCGCTCCCTTGATTCCCCAGCGGAACAGCTCGGTCCCCGGATAGGGCTCGTGCTGGAGGAACGGTCCGGAGACGTAGAGGGTGGGGCCGGGGATCGCTCCCTTCCGAATCCCGTCGCGAATGGCGAGGATGTCGTCGAGCGGCGCGCCAAGATCGCGGGCGCTGGTGACTCCGGCCATCAGGAGCTGCTTGGCGGCGGCGGGCATGATGGTGGAGCGGTAGAGCGGCGGGTAGGTCTTGTCCCAGTAGCTGTAGTCGCCGTGGCCCACGATCATGAGATGGACGTGCATGTCCCACAGGCCCGGCAGGACGCTCATGCCCGCCGTGGAAATGACCTCCGTCCCTTCAGGAATCTGCAGCTCGCCAACTTTGCCCACGGCCTTGATGCGGTCCCCGTCGACGAGCACGACGCTGTTGTCGAGAGGAGCGCCGCCGTAGCCGTCGATGAGCCGGCCGCCCACCAGGGCCTTGAGAGGAGACGCGTGGGCAACCGGCGTCCCGAGGGTAAGAGCCAGGAGCAGGATTGAAAATGGAATTCTCACGAGAACGCTCCTTCTCTGCCGCGATCAGAAAAGTTGATTCTTCGCCTCCGGAGGCACCAAGTGGCCTCCGGATTCAGCGCGACTGACAAGCCTGTACAAGTCGGGGCAGGATACTAACTGCTTGGGGCGGGGGTCAATGCGCGGACGCGAGCCGCACCTCTCCCCACAGGGCATGCCCGCTCACCGCGTCGTGGACGGTGAAGATCACGCGCTGCTTGGGATCGCGTAGCCGGATGACGGTCTGGAAGCGGGCATAGGTTCCGGCCTGCGGCAACGCCGCGATCTTGACCTGGAGGTGGGGTCCCGAAAGATTGGCCCGGCGGCCGTCGTCTTCTTCGGTGGCGAGGGCGAGCGGGACTTCCGCCAGGTAGCCCTTGCCGCTCGGCGTCACAGACAGCGCCTCGACGGGCACGCCGAGCGTCACGGGCACTTCGAAGGCGCCGCTCCGCCGTGTGGGCTGGCCCATCTCGACGATCAGGCGCCGGTCGTCGTCCGCACCGCCGAAAAGGAGCACGCTCTCGGCCTTGATGGCCGCTTCGGTCTGGTGGGACAGATCGGAGAAGCCGCTCCGCGAACGCACGATGAGTCCCGCACGCCGGACCTCCACGGTCACGTGGTGCCCGCGGTCGTCCGCTTTCCAGGCCGGCGTGAAGCCGAGCCAGTAGTAGGTGCCCGAGTCGGCCACCGCCTCGCGGAAGACGGCATTGTCCGCCGGGATCAGGAGCCGGCCGCCGGTGGCCCGCGCCAGGGTGTCGAGAGCGGATGCCTCGTAGGCGTCCGATTGCGAGGCGTCGACCGGATAGACCGTAAAACCGAGTTGATTGGCGGCCTTGACGACTGGACCATAAAGCCGCGGCGCGACGGAAAGCGACCAGGCGCCCGAGAGGAGCAGCATGACTTTGCGGCCGCTCGGCGTCTCCAAGCCGCGCATCGCGGCCGTGGCCGCGTCCGTGGTCTTGCCGAGCTGCGTTCGGGCCTCGCCGCTGATCCTCTTGGACGTGGCTTTGAAAATCTCTTCGATTTCGCTGACCTTGGGGCCGCCAACTCGGGTGGTGGACTCGCCGGTCTCGATGCTGTCGGCGTTGTCCATGATCCAATCGACGTCGGCCTGCAGCTTGCGCTGGTGGGCCAGCATTTCGGCGCCGAGAGCCGGCCGCTGCCGGGCCTCCGCGAGCGCCTCCTTTAGGATTTTCAAATCGCCGGTCCAGCGGCACAGCACGTTGATGCGGGCGCCGTCGAAGGCCAGGATCGCCATGCGATCCGCGGGTCCGAGCAGGTTGAGATCGCGCTCCAGCTTTTCCAAAACATCATTGCGCCGGTTGGCGAGCGAAAATGAATCGTCGATATAGATCAGATAGTTCCGTCCCACCTCTTCACCCGCGGCGACCGGAGCCTTGTCGGCCTTGAGGGATTTGCCGTCCGCGATCTCGGCGAAGTACTCGACGGGCACCTCTTTGCCGTCGACGAGCAACCGGAAGTCTGCCGCCGAAAGGCCCGGCACCCGCTGGCCCGACGCGGCGGTGACCACGGCCTCGACGTTGACCACGCGCACGTCGATCGTCGCACCGATGGTAGGGATCTCGTTTTTCGGTTTCTGGGCTGTCGAGGGAAATGCGAGGCTCAGCCCCATCAGGACGATCCACGGGATGGAAATCTTCATAAAGTCCTCCGGCTCCAAACCTGGTGCCGCGCCTAGTTTGCGGCGGCGAGCCGCGCCTCTCCCCACAGGGCATGACCGCTCACCGCGTCGTGAACGGTGAAGATCACGCGCTGCTTGGGGTCGCGCAGGCGGACCACGGTCTGGAAGCGGGCATAGGTCCCGGCCTGCGGCAACGCCGCAATTGCTACCTTGAGATGGGGCCCCGAGAGATTGGCCCGGCGGCCGTCGTCTTCCTCGGTGGAAACGGCGAGAGGGACTTCCGCCAGATAGCCTTTTCCCTTGGGCGTCAGAGCCAGCGCCTCGACCGGCACGCCGAGCGTTACGGGCACTTCGAAGGCGCCGCTCCGCCGCTCGGGCTTGCCGAGCTCGACGATCAGACGCCGGTCGTCGTTCGCACCGCCGAAAAGCAGCACGCTCTCGGCCTTGATGGCCGCTTCGGTCTGGTGGGAGAGATCCGAAAAGCCGCTCCGTGAACGCACGGTGAGTCCCGCACGCCGGACCTCCACGGTCACGCGGTGCCCGCGGTCGTCCGCTTTCCAGGCTGGCGTGAAGCCGAGCCAGTAATAGGTGCCCGAGTCGGCCACCGCCTCGCGGAAGACGGCATTGTCCGCCGGGATCAGGAGCCGGCCGCCGGTGGCTTTCGCCAAGGTGTCGAGAGCGGTCGCCTCCGTGGCGTCCGACTGCGAGGCGTCGACCGGGTAGACGGTATAGCCAAGTTGATTGGCGGCCTTCACGACCGGACCGTAAAGTCGCGGCGCGACGGAAAGCGACCAGGCGCCCGAGAGAAACAGCACCACCTTGCGGCCGGACGGCGCTTCCAAGCCGCGCATCGCGGCCATGGCCGCGTCCGTGGTCTTGCCGAGCTGGGTTCGGGCCTCGCCGCTGATCCGCTTTTCGGTGAAGCTGAAAATCTCTGCGATTTCGCTGACCTTGGGGCATCCTACGCAGTTGTCGGAGCCGCCGGTCTCGATGCTGTCGGCGTTGTCCATGATCCAAGTGACGTCGGCCTGCAGCTTGCGCTGGTGGGCCAGCATCTCGCCGCCGAGAGCCGGCCGCTGCCGGGCCTGCGCGAGCGCCTCCCTGAGGGTCTTCAAATCGCCGGTCCAGCGGCACAGCGCGCTGATGCGGGCGCCGTCGAAGGCGAGGATCGCCATGCGGTCGGCGGGTCCAAGCAGCTTGAGATCGCGCTCCAGCTTTTCGAGGATTTCGTTGCGCCGGTTGGCGAGCGAAAATGAATCGTCGATATAGATCAGGTAGTTCCGTCCCACCTCTTCACCCACGGCGACCGGAGCCGCCTTGTCGGCTTTGAGGGACTTGCCGTCCGCGATCTCGGCGAAGTACTCGACGGGCACCTCTTTGCCGTCCACGAGCAATCGGAAGTCCGCCGCCGACAATCCAGGGGCCCGCTGGCCCGACGCGGCGGTGACCACGGCCTCAACGTTGACCACGCGTACGTCGATCGTCGCACCAATGGTAGGGATCTCGTTTTTCGGTTTCTGGGCTGTCGAGGGAAATGCGAGGCTCAGCCCCACCAGGACGATCCACGGGATGGAGACCTTCATAGCTCCTCCTTCGCTCTTTGAGGTACTGCTCAGGACCAGATTTCGCTGGATAGCAAGAGAGGTGCCCGCCGAGTATCCAAGGGACCCAACCGGCGCGGAGGGTTGAAATGACCTGCCGAGAGGACACCGAGAATCCTCTTCCGAGGACTCCTGACCTCAACGTTTCTGTGCCGTCACCAGGTAGTAGCCGAAGTAAGGCCGGCCCAAGCCGATGAAAGGCGCGATGATGCAGGCGAGGATGTGGCCCCAGCGTACGCTGTTGAGCTTCTTGCGGCGCAGCAGCAGCTCGCCGGCGAGAAACTTGATCGTCACTCGCGGCACGTGAAGGACGCTCGGCGAGATGCGCCAGGAAATGTCCTCGGCGGCAAGCACGGTGAGGCCGTGACACTCCAGGCTGGCGCGGAAGGCGGCGAGGTCGGCGAAGCGCTCCACCGCCCAGTTGCGCGTCATGTAGCCGAGCAGCTTGCCGTACCAGCGCGGCAGCTCGCCGCTCGTCTTCATGAAGCCGTCGGCAACCACCAGCTTCGCTCCCGGCGCGAGCAGCCGCGCGCACTCCTTCACGAACGGCTCCTTGTCCGCTCCCTCCGCGTGGCAGGAGGCTTCAATGGAAAAAGCCGCTTGATAGGCGCCGGCCGGCAGGTCGAGGGCCGTGAAGTCGCCGAGTATCCAATCGACGCTGCCGCGGGCCGCGATCCCGTCGCTGAGCTTCTGCGCCATCGCCAGCTGCCACTCCACCAGGGTCACCGCCGTCGTGGCGACGTCGTGTTGCTTGATCAGCGCCCGCGTCGGCGCCCCCAGGCCGCAGCCGAGATCCAAGACCTTCATGCCATCGGTGAGGGCGAGCCGGCGGAAGACCTGACTGCTCATCTCCTCCAGCATGCTCTCGAGCGCCAGCGGGTTCATGCCCCACCGGTAGAAGCCGAAATGCATGTTGAAGTTGCGGCTCCAGGCACGGTAGTCCATGCCCGCCTCGGTGTAATAGGTCACGAGGTCGACGGGCGGCGGAGCAGCCACTCCCTGTTGCGATGCGCTCAAGTGGAGGGAGCATATCCGATCGCGGCTGCGGCGGACGATCCTGGGCCCAGACGAGATCCTCTTAGAAGATGTCTCAAAAGCGCTGATCCCCGCCTGGCCGGCAGTATGAGGCCGGCACTTGGAGGATGGCTCGCTGGCGGATCAGTTGCGGCAAATCCGCTGAAGAGGCCGAAAACACTCCTCCGATGGCTCATCTATCCCTACGATGCGCCATCTCTGGGCCAGGCTGCGGCATCTTCACGCCTAAGAACCACCCTTCTGTACCCGAACGTAGAGCCTCTCCGTGGGGCATAGAAGAGTCTGGTTCCTAGAAGGTGGATCTCACAGGGCGCTTCCCGTCTGGAGGTCTTGGCGGATTGCTGGGCCGCCTTCATCTATACGCGGTGGCGTTCGACCGCGGCCTGCGGCACGTCATCGAGCGATCGGTCCCCTTCGACGCCCACGCCAGCGCTGCCTTGAGCGAGGCAGGGGTGGTCATCGCTTCGTATTTTGCCTCATGCGCCGATCCGTCGCCGAAATGCCGGCGACGGGTCACAGAGTCCTTAAGCTATGGCGGCATTAATTCAGCGTGAAATCGCGCCAAAAGACGCGCGATCGGAGTCACGTAGGTTCGATTGAAGCAGTTACCTCCAATGACGATGCCGACAGCGAGATCGTTCTCATCATACACGAGAGCACCGCTGTCCCCGGAGCAGCTGAACGCCTTATCCGTCGACTCCACTTCGATTTGATTGTCGAAGGCGTAGTCGCCAAAGCGCATTTCGAGAGTTACATTGCTCGCCGCGCTGAGCACTGATCCGGTTCGCTCTTCAGTCGACTCGCCAAACTTGATGAGGCGATCCCCTTTTATTAGAGGGGCCGTGCGAACGGCGGCAATTCTCTTGCCGTTGAACAATACGGGACTAAGGTCTTCAACCGTGACGCGCGCTACCGCGGCGTCCATCAAATTGCCGCTGGCGACGAGCGGTTCGAATTCGAGCAGAGTTGCCACGTTTCGGCGTCTCGCAACAACTGCTACAGGCTGAACGATCAAATCGCCGACGCTCGCGCGATTCTCTCTCGCCAGAACATGATTTGCTGACAGGAGAAGGAGGTCCCCACCTCGGCGGAGAATGCAGCCGAGAGTTCCGCGGGCACCGGTGCTGTGCGCGCAGGAGACACCCGGCTGTAGCGGTGAGACGAGGTCGCGAGGACCGAATCCATACAACGGGCCGATTTCTTCGACCTCCACGCCCTCAGGAACCATGCCTTGCTGCCGCATATCCCCAATGACGCTCATGGTGGTATCATCGAGTTTGCGTACCCGCAGCGCCACATTCGCTTCCTCGGCTGTTTCTTCGACGGCAATTGCGATCCGCACGTCCTCCGTGGCGGCTGGCTCCTCGGGCGCCACAGCATCGAACGCAATGTCGCGCTCCCGCCTCTGAGTCTGCAAGTATCCAAGTGCAAGGTCGTGATAACGGTATGCATCTTCTCGCAGCATGAATGACCTCACTCTGCTTTAAAGAGATTGCCGATGGATTCGAGGGAAACGCTAAATGACGCGTACCATGACGTATCCCCTACGTTCTTGCGCTTGATGTCGGCCTCCGCGCCAACCGTGTCGCCGATCGACTGTCCATCGAGAGCCTTGACTTGTTGGTACGTAACACCGAAACCAAGTCGAACTGCGCTGTTAAGCTTCAGCGACGCCCCTAGGAAGAGTGCAGGGGTTGCAGTGCTGGAACCCACGCCGAACTCCACCCCAAGGCGTCTGGCCCACGGCGCGCTTGACACTCGATTGAACACGGGATACGACACCAAGACCGCTAGTTTTCCGGATCGCTCGTCATCATCTTTGTGCGCGATAATATTCTTCTTCGCGTTAGGATCCGCCGCGGTCGGCGCGGCGACGCTCACTGTACCAAAGACGGGACTGGAGAGTTGCGTGTGCGTCAGTGCCACGTTCAATTCGACGAGCGATGCCGTCAGCGATGCCGCACTATAGCTTGTCGCGACTGTGTCGGGACGATTCGGCGAGATAGTGTCGAACGGCGAGGCCTTGGTTACAGTTAAAGTCCGCGATCGTATCTTGCTCCATGCGACGACGATGGGTCCGTGAGGCACGACGAAGAAATCAGCCACCTGAGTCGTGTGGAAGGTTCCGTTTGTAATTGGTGTAGATGTTGCGACAGATTCTAGGAGCCGGCGTTCAAATTTATTTATGCTGGTGACGATTGTATCGATCTTGTCACGCGTTTCCTTCTTCAGGAGGTCCACAGCGGCTGACTCTGCGTCGTCAGCGTCTTTTGCCATCGTCGTGAGTCGTTCGAGTGTCTTGCGGTCCGCAACGCTGTTGGCCCGCCAATCCTCCTGCTGACTTTCGAGCGCTTCTTGGTTAGCTTGTGTCGGGTTCTTAGTTGCAGCGTTGGTAGACTTCTCCAGCGTGTCTAATCGCTGGTCGATGGCTAGTTTGAATTCCCCTAGACGCGATTCGCAGTCGACATTCAAGACGATACTTTTCTGCTTGTCGCGAAGCGCCTTAATATTCGTGGGAGACATGTTGAGCCAGTCGGCAATCAACCCTGCTTCGGCCTTACAGAAGTTGATCTTTGAGAGTGCGTCGGCCGCATTCTTCAGATCTTTGAATGCATCGGCGAGCCGGGCGGAGTCGGGGCACGCTTGCTTGAGCACCTGATAATTAGATCCTTCATGATTTTCGACATGCTGCGTGAATTCCCGCGCGCTGATCCACTGATCGGGAATGCATTGAATCTTTTGGGCCGCTGCCTTTACGGTATTGATTGCCGCCGTGTCTGACTCGTGTGTGACATCCTCTGCTTCTCCCAGAAGAGCCGTGAGAACGGGGCCGAGTTTGGCGAAGAGCTGCTTGATGTTATCGACAACTGGCGCATCCACCTCCGTAATTGCGCCGGCTTCTGCTTTGTAGACCAGCGGGTTCGTCGATTCGACGACGGCGATCACCTTTCGGCCGGTGCTGGTGAGAACCTTTGGAACGCCGTTGGCATCGGCGTCGACATCCCGTTGGTCGACGCCATAGATCGGCCGCCACCCTCTTCCGTCGTGATCAAATGCAATCACCACCGGCCCGCCGCTTTGTGGAAGATTTGTACAGGCGGCTTCGCCGGGGTGTCGCGCGCACCACGTTACGACAAATGCCCACTTTTCGTCGTCATCGAACTTCGGTACGCAGGGGTTGATCTGTAGCTCGGTGCATGCGTGCTCGTGAATCTGTTGGTAGGTGGAATCAATGTTCGTATTGGGGGTCGCGCGCAATCCCAAGGAAGTCAGGACTAGCAGTGCTGCGAACACTGCAGGCAATCGCTTAATGTTCATAACCTCTTCTCCTTATGAGGGACGCGAACGCCTCGACTTGGTCGTTCGAGCCGGTGCCTAATGCGGCCATGAGACCGCCCTCCAAGTCCTTGGTTTGTTTAGACGGACGCAGCTGGCAGATTTCCCTCTGCGCGCCTGAATCCCTACTGGCAGGCTGAGTTCGAATTCCCAGGCCGACAGGTTGCCGGCATGTCGGTTGGGGTGCCTGTGACGCGTCAGGGGGCGGCTGTCCGCCGGGCCTCCTCGGCGAAGTGCTCTCCCGGTTTTGGCATCTGCTTTGCTCTCCCGGATTCAACAGCCTTAGAATGAGCAGTCCAAGGAACAACCCAATCCCAAGGGAGGGACAGATCCATGAGCGATGCCAACGTTTTCGTCGGCAAGTGGACGTACCGCAGTTGGCTCAACGACGTGAACCTCGCGACCCAGCCGAACGACCTTCTGTTCGGCTCGGGGACGATCGATATCGTCGAGGCGCCGGCCCAGATTCTCAAAGGGACGATCGGCGGCTCGGGCTGGCAGCTCAACCTCCATGGCTCGCGCAGCTATGGCAATCCCATGACCGTCCGCTTCCAGGGCAAGGGCCTGGTCTCCGGCGCCGAGTGGATCTACGCCTACGTCGGCTACCTGGTGCCCGAGTGGCCGGACGGCGTCAACCAGAAGACGGCGATGGTGGGCTCGATCGTGCGGGTGATTCCGCACCCCTCCGGCAACGGCGGCATCTCACCGGCCGGCGTGACGGCCTCCTGGTACGCCGTCAAGCACGGCTGAGGGCGCGCAGGGCCCGAGCGTCAGACTTGATGCTCGGGCCGCAACAGATCCAGCACGGTCTTCACCGGCGCGAAGGTCGCGTCGGGCACCTCCACGAAGACGGTGTTCCAGCCCGCCATGGCGCCGTTCCAGAGGCCCGGGCGCTCCAGGGCTTTCAGGGGGCGACCCTCGTGCGACTTCTCGGCGATGAAAACGGTCGCCGGATCGATGGTGCGCTGCAGATCGTACGGCCGGCCGTGGCGGTCGCGCAGGCCGCAGGCGAGGTCCGCCGGGTTGAAGTGGCTTGAGGCCTCGAGGACGGCCTGCTGCTCCGGCGAGCCGGGGTCGATCTGCGAGGTCTCGACGATCTGGGGAGAGATACCGCCGGACGGCGACTCGACCCAGAAGGGGCCGCCTCCCGGCTCGCCCTGGTTGCGCACCACGCCGCAGACGCGCAGCGGCCGGTCCAGCGAGTCCATCAGGAAACTCTTTCTTTCCCGCAGCGATGCGGCGTGAAACTCGCCGGGAAGTGGGCGGCTAAGCTCCGACGAGAGAAACTCGCCGGCCTCCCGCAGCACGGCCTCGGCCGCTTCGCCCTGCACGCCGTCCAGCGCCTCCAGGCGGTCCAAATGGCCGAAGGTGCGCTCCCGCACCTCCAGCAGGCAGCCCACGAGGAGCCGCCGCCAGTGATGAGCGAGCGGCTTTCGCGCATCGGGCAACACGTTGTCGATGTTCTTGAGCAGCACGATGTCCCAGCCTTCGCGGCCGAGGTCGTGCAGATTGTCGATCAGCGAGCCGTGACCGCCGGGACGGAACAGCAGCGAGCCGTCCGCCAGCCGGAACGGCTGGTTCTCCAGATCCACGGCGAGGGTATCGGTCGCCGGCCGCTGGAAGGAGAACGAGACTTCGAAGCGGCAGTCGAAGCGCTCCTCGAGCTCCGGGCGTACCCGGGCGCAGAGACGCTCGAAGCTCTCTTTGTGCTGCGGCGAGACGGTGAAATGGAGGAGACAGAGGCCGTTCTCGTCGCGGGCGAGGTCGGCGGCTTCCACGAGATGCTCCTCGAACGCCGTGCGGGAGCCCTGCGGATAGCGATGGAACTTGAGGAGCCCCTTGGGGAGCTGGGCGTAGCCCAATCCCGAGTCCTCCAGCAGGGCGGCGAGGACCCGGCGATAATCTCCCCGCTTTACGGCGTCGTCGAGGTCGATGCCGCTCGTTCCCAGGGTCGCCGCGAGATCCTCGTAGAACGGGAACCGCGCCAGGTTGTCGAAAAAGGTGCGGACCTCTTTCGGCATCCTGCCGGTTTGGCTCGCGAGGTACGACGACAGTCCTTGAAACATCCGGGTCGCCGCGCCCGAGGCGGGGACGAGCTTGCCGATGCGGCCGCGGCGGGCCGCTGCTTCATATCGCGCCAGGAGCGCCGGTTGCTCAGGCTCCGGCAACGTGCGGATGCCGTCACCGGGACGGCAGGGACGCAGCACGCGGGTGTAGGGCGGCGGATTGCGGAACAGCTCTACGTGGCGGGCCGCTTCGCGAGGCGAAAGGCCCATCGCGCTCATCTGCCGGCGGTCCCGCGGTGTGAAGAGGTCGTCGTGCATGGCGGTGGGGATCACAGCCGATGCAGAATCTCCGCCAGCGCCGGCCATTGACGATCCTTCGCGTTGAGGATGGGTGATTCTACCGGCCACTCGATGCCGATTTCCGGATCGTTCCAAATCACGCCGATCTCGTCGCCGGGAGCGTAGAGGTCGGTGCACTTGTACTGCACGTCGGCCGAGTCGCTGGTGACGCAGAAGCCGTGGACGAAGCCGGGAGGCACCCAAAGCTGGCAGTTGTTCTTGGCGGAGAGGACGGCCCTCACCCAGCGGCCGAAGGTGGGAGAGCCTGGCCGGATGTCGACCGCGACGTCGAAGATCTCCCCCTGGAGGGCGCGGACCAGCTTGCCCTGGGGCTTCGTGAGCTGTGCGTGCAGGCCGCGGAGGACGCCGTGTTTGGAGTGGGACTGATTATCCTGGACGAAAATACCGGGCAGGCCCTCGGCCTCGAACTTGTCCTGCCGGTAGACCTCGAAGAAGGAGCCGCGGTTGTCCTCGATGGTTTCGGGCTCGATGAGGACGACGTCGGGGATTTCCAGCCGCACGAATTTCATGCTTTCGCTCCCAGGCCGAGGCGCTCGCGAGTGTGCTTGTCCGTCTGCACGGCCTGGCACCAGCCGTGGTTGTCGAGATACCAGCGCACGGTGGCGCGCAGGCCCGAGGCGAAATCGTGGCGCGGTTCCCAGCCGAGCTCGGTGCGGATCTTGGAGTCGTCGATGGCGTAGCGGCGGTCGTGCCCGGGGCGGTCGCGGACGAAGGTCTTGAGGTCCCGGTAGGCGGCGATGCCACGGGCGGAGAGCGCGGGGTTGTCCGCTGCCGGCCGCTCGTCTTCCAGGATGTCGCAGAGCGTGTCCACGATCTGCAGGTTGGTGCGCTCGCTTCTGCCCCCGAGGTTGTACTTCTCCCCCGGCCGGCCATGGCGCAGCGCGGTCAAGATCCCCCGGCAGTGGTCGTCCACGTAAAGCCAGTCGCGGACGTTGCCGCCGTCGCCGTAGATGGGCAGCGGCTTGCCTTCGAGGGCGTTGAGGATCATCAGGGGAATCAGTTTTTCTGGATATTGAAACGGGCCGTAGTTGTTGGAGCAGTTGGTGAGCAGCGCCGGCAGGCCGTAGGTCTCGTGGAACGCCCGCACCAGGTGATCGGCTCCCGCTTTCGAGGCGGCATAGGGGGAGTTCGGAGCGTAGGGCGTCGACTCCGAGAAGGCGCCGGTGGGACCCAGGCTGCCGTAGACCTCGTCGGTCGAGACGTGGAGGAAGCGGAAGCGCTCCCGCTCGGCGGCCGGCGCGGCGGCGAGGAAGAGCCGGGCGCCCTCCAGCAGCTCGAAGGCGCCGACGACGTTGGTGCGCACGAAGTCGGAGGCGTCGTCGATCGAGCGGTCGACGTGGCTTTCGGCCGCGAAGTTGACCACGGCGCTCGGCCGGTGCTCCAGGAAGACCCGCTGCACGGTCGACCGTTCGGCGATGTCGCCGTGAAGGAATCGCAGGCGGGAATCGCCCAGCACGCCGGCCAGGCTTTCCAGGCTTCCCGCATAGGTGAGCTTGTCGAGGATGAGGAGGCGAGCCTCGGTCTCGGCGAGAGCGAGCCTCACGAAGTTGCAGCCGATGAAACCGGCGCCGCCGGTGACGAGGATGGTGTCCATGGGATTTGGGCCGCCCCCCGGGTGCGGACGCGGCTCGGGGAGTATAGCCGGTATACGTGCCGGGCCTTATCGTCCGTCGTAGAATCGGCCGGCCCGGCGGCCGGGCCACATCCAAGGAGACTCTTCCATGCCCAGAGGTTTCGCGCCGTGACGCCGATTCAGGCCGTCGTCCTGTCGATCATCCAGGGAATCACCGAGTTTCTGCCCGTCAGCTCTTCGGGTCACCTGATCCTGGCCCCCTGGTTCCTGGGCTGGCGCGACCAGGGCCTCGGCTTCGACATCGCCACCAACACGGGGACGCTGCTCGCCATCGTGGCCTATTTTCATCGCGATCTGCGGGACCTGATCGCCGGTGTCTTCAGCGGTGCCCCCCGCTCCCGGGACGGCGAGTTCGTTCCCCGCACCATGGCCCTGAATCTCGTCGTCGGCACCATTCCCGCCGGTCTCGCGGGGCTCGCCTTCCACCACATGATCGAGCACGAGGCGCGCAACCCGCTGCTCATCGCCGGCACCACCTTCACCTACGGCCTGCTGCTGCTGCTCGCCGACGTCGTGGGCCGCAAGACGCGGGTCCTCGGCGATCTCTGGTGGCGCGACGCGCTCATCATCGGCTTCGCGCAGGCGCTGGCGCTGGTGCCTGGCACCTCGCGCTCGGGCATCACCATCACGGCCGCCCTGCTCCTCGGCCTCACCCGGCCGGCGGCGGCCACCTTCACCTTCCTCTTGAGCGTGCCCATCGGCATCCTGGTGGCTGCCAAGGAGGCGAAGGAGCTGATCGGCGCTCCGGTGAGCGGGCACGACCTGGCGATGATGGGCATCGGGGTCGTCGTCTCCGGCCTCGTGGGCTACGGCGTCATCGCCTGGCTCCTCAACTGGTTACGCCGCCGGAGCCTGACCGTCTTCGTGGTCTACCGGGTGCTGCTGGCGGCCGTGATCGTGGCTGCGCTGGTCTGGCGCTGAGAAACACGAAGAAAGAGGAGGAATGCATATTGACAAGTGCGTATGACTGAGCTAGAGTGCTCAGTGCGGGGAGGCAAATCCTCCTCTCATCCCTCCCAAAAAAGGAGCGCAAAGCGCTCCTTCTTTTTTTGTCTGACGTTGTCTCAGAAGGCCCCCGCCCAAGACCCTCATCACCCCGGCCCTCTTCTCCCGCCCCCTCCCAACCCCCCACACCGGGAGAAGAGGGAGACAAGCAAGGAGAGGTTCTGCAGTGTGTTCCCCCTCTCCCGGTGTGGGGGGTTGGGAGGGGGCGGGAGAGGGGGTTAGGGGGTGAGGGGGTGAGGGTTTTGGGCGGGGGGCGCTCTGAGCAAAGTTAGCGCCTTTGCCCGCCGAGGCTCAGCCGCCGAGCAGCGCCTTCTTGAAGTCCTGGCCCGGATCCGGCTTGGGACCGATCCAGGTGGAGAGGACGGCGTCGGCGGCGGCCTTGCCGTTGAGCGTGCCCTTCAACTTGCCGTTGACCTCGACCTGGGTGCCTTCCCCGGGGACGTAGGTCAGCACCAGCTCCTTGCCCTTCTCGATCGGCTCCATCCAACCGCAGAGCGCCGCGAACTCCTTTTTCACCTCGGCCGGAGCGTTGGGGGTGTTCGCCGCCAGGCCGTCGTTCCAGGCGTCGCACATCTGCGTCTTGCTGACGCTGTAGAGGAAGTGCATCACCTGCCGGCGCGGGCTGTCCGACGCGAGGATCTTGGCCGCGGACTTCTCTTTCTGGGCGACGTAGAGGCCGGCGACATAGACCTTGATGAAGAACTTGGTGCGCAGGGCGATGCCGTTGAGCACCAGGCTCTGACCCTTCACCTCGGCCTTGTCGGGGAGGGTGACTACGGCGAGCGTGGCGGCGCCGGCGGGTACCGTGAGGAGCAGGGAAAGGAGGGCGGAGTATAGAATTCGCATGGGTTCCTCCAACGACGGTTGGCCCTTCGTGAGCGTTTGGCGCCCAGTCTAGCCGAAGCCGGGGCAACTTCGCCGGTACGGCCACCGTATCTGCCCACAATGGTTGCCTATGTAATCTGTCTCCCATGAAATCCGACGCCGAGCTGGTCGCCAGCACCCTCCGGGGGTCGCAGGACGCCTTCCGCGAGCTGGTGGTACGGTTCGAGCGGCCGGTCTACAGCCTGGTTCAACGCATGGTCCAGAACCCGGCGACGGCCGAGGATCTGGCGCAGGAGGTCTTCCTCAAGGCCTACCGCCGCCTCGACACCTACGATCCGCAGTGGAAGTTTTCGAGCTGGCTGTTCAAGATCGCGCACAACACGACCATCGACCATCTGCGCCGGGGAGTGCCGGAGACGGTGCCGCTGGAGTCGGAGGACGAAGACCACGGCGACCTGTCCGCGGTGCTGGCGGACGTGGCGACCGAGAGCCCCCACGCGGCGGCGGAGCGGCGGGATCTCGGGCGTTCCCTGGAGCTGGCCCTGGCGCATCTGCGGCCGGAGTACCGCGTGGCGGTCGTCATGTTCTACGCTCAGGGCGCCTCGTATCAGGAGATCTGCGAGGTCACCGGCCTGCCTCTCGGCACGGTGAAGACGAACCTCCACCGGGCACGCAAGGAGCTGGCCCAGGTGATGACGTCCCTCGGCTGGGGGCCGGGAGGCGTCGCCGCGAGTGAAACCGCAAAGGCCTGAGCCTCGTAGGGCGGCTCAGAAGGAGAAATGACGGAATGCGCCCCAAGCCCCATGACGCCCTGAATCGATGGCTCGCCGCCGAGCGGGCCGATCGTTTCGAGGACGCCGACGCTGCTCTGCGCGAGATGTTCGAGGCGCTGCCTCTTCTCGCACCGGCCGCCGGCTTCGCCGACCGGGTGTTCGCCCGGGCTGGGCTGCAGCCGGTGAAGCGCGACGTGTTCGCTTCGCTCGGCCTGCGGCTGGTGCTGGCCGCCAGCCTGATCGCCCTCAGTCTGGGCGCGATCTGGCTGCCGCCTGTCCTGCGAGCCCTCGGCGGGTTGGTGAGCTTGAGCGACGTGGTGGGTCTCGGGGTGCGCGCAGTGGCGGGCGCCAGCCGTGGTCTGGCCCTGGTGCTCCGGCTGGGCGAGTGGCTCTTCTCGCTGGGCCGGTTCCTTTCCGATCTGCTGATGGCGCCTCAGGCGATGGCAGCTCTGGCGGCCTGCATACTCGTGTCGGTCCTCGCTTTCCGCTTTCTCCGCGACCAGATCTTCGGTGAGAGGAGTTTGACCTATGTCGACCCCATGTGATTGGCAACGATTCGCCGGCAGGAGATTTCTTCGCGTCGCGGTCGTTTTCTTGAGCCTCGGCGTGTCCGGGGTGATGTTTTCCGCGTCCGCCGCCGCACCGCAGTCCGCCACCAATCCGCCCGCTTCGGCGGAGGAGAGGACGAATCTGCGCCAGGGCCTCGAAAGCCGTTACGAGGTGCTGCCGGTGCGCGACGGCATCGTGCTCAAGCCCCGCCAGCACCGGGCGGGAATCAGCGCCATCGAGGTGACCGCGGACGGCGTGGCGGTCAACGGCGAGCGGGTGACCGCCCGTACGCTGCACGACTGGCTCGGCGCCGACGCCGACCTGGTGCTGCGCCTGCAGGGCTTGAGCGCCACCGAGCAGCGGCAGATCTTCGGCTTCGAGGCGGGCGGCAACACGCCGGCGCCGCCGTCCTCGCCGGCTGCACCGGCGACCCCCGCGGCAGAGCCGGAAGCCGGCAACGGCGAGAGTGAGGTGACCGAGGAACCCGCGACGCCGGAGACGCCGGAAGCGGCCGTGTCCTCCCCGCGCCGCGGCGACCGGCGCGCCTCCGGCAGCCGCGTCAACGTCGGCGGCAGCGTGACGGTGGACAAAGAGGAGCTGGCAGACGAAGTGGTGGCCGTCGGCGGCTCGGCAACCGTTGAGGGAGAGGTCGAGGACGGCGTCACGGCTATCGGCGGCCCCGCCCGGATCGACGGCAAGGTGGGGGGTGACGTGGTGTCGGTGGGCAGCAGCGTCTATCTCGGCCCCCATGCCGAGGTGGAAGGCGACGTCACGAGCGTCGGCGGTGGCATCCACCGCGAGACGGGAGCGAGAGTGCAGGGCAGGACCAACGAAGTGAGCTTCATGCCGTTCAGCGGGCGCTTCGGCCGCCACGTTCACTTCGGCCGCTGGGGCCACAACGATTGGGAGCCCTGGCCGTTCTGGGGCGGCGTCTCCGAGGTGGTGAGCAGCGTCCTGTTCACGGTCGTGCTCAGCCTCCTCGTCTGCCTGGTGCTGCTCGTCGCCCGCGCCTCGCTGGACCGGGTGGACCGCCAGCTCGTGGCCCGGCCCTGGCCGTCGGCGGCGGTGGGACTGGCCGGGTTCGTCTTCTTCTGGCCCCTGGTGGTGGCGGTGACCGTCCTGCTGGCCATCACCATCATCGGCTGCGCCCTGTTCCTGCTCTACCCGTTCTTCTTCATCTTCGTCGGGCTGCTTCTCCTGCTGGGCTACGCAGCGGTCGCCTACCGCCTGGGACGCGCGGTGGAGAGCCGCTTCGGCCGCAACTTCGGCAGCCCCTACGTGGCGGCGCTGGTGGGCGTGCTGCTGATTCAGGTGTGGTCCATCTTCGGCCACATGCTCGATCTGCTGCCCGGCCCCTTCGCCTTCTTCTCCATCGTCGTGGGGCTGTTCGGATTCCTCACCCAGGCCGTGGCCTGGATCGTCGGCTTCGGCGCCGTCATCCTCGCCCGCTTCGGTCTCGAGCCAGGATATTGGCAGGGCGCGCCCGTGCCGGTAATTCCGGCTCCGGTGCCGCCCGGACCTTACGAGCACCCTGTCGAGCCGCTGCCCCTCTCGCAAGCGGAGCCGCCCGCCGAGTGGCAGGAGCCGCCGCGGTAATTGGTCGAGATGAGATTCAAGACGGCTCGCCGGCGGGTCCGGCGAGCCGTTCCGCCAGCCGCGTAAAGCGCCCCCGCAGCCGCCGGTTTCCCACCGCGATCCGCAGCGCCTTTTCTTCCCCCACCAGGATGGCCAGCCGCTTGGCCCGGGTGAGGGCGGTGTAGAGCAGGTTGCGCTGCAGCATCACGTAGTGCGCCGAATGGAGGGGGATCACCACGCAGGGATACTCGCTGCCCTGCGACTTGTGGATGGTGCAGGCGTAGGCGAGCACCAACTCGTCGAGCGAGCCGTGGTCGTAGACCACCTGGCGGCCGTCGAGCGCCACGGTCACCAGCTGCTCGACCTCGTCGATGGCGGCGATGCGCCCGATATCGCCGTTGAAGACCTCCAGATCGTAGTTGTTCCGCACCTGCATCACCTTGTCGCCGACGCGCAGGGTGCGGCCGCCGCGGGTCACCTCGGCGCCCTGCGGATTGAGCAGCTCGCGCAGCACGGCGTTCAGGTTCTCGGTGCCGAGGGGGCCGCGGTTCATCGGCGTCAGCACCTGGATCTGCTCCACGGGATCGAGGCCGAACTTCGCCGGAATGCGGCGGGAAACGAGCTGGGCGACGGTCTCCACCAGCTCCTCCTGCTGGGGGCGCTCGATGAAGAAGAAGTCGCCGTCGCTGTCCACCGATTCCAGGATGGGCATCATTCCCTGGTTGACCCGGTGGGCGTTGACGACGATCAGGCTGCGCTCGGCCTGGCGGAAGATCTCGGTGAGACGCACGACCTCCACCGCCGCCGAGCGGATGAGATCGCCGAGCACCCGGCCCGGCCCCACCGAGGGGAGCTGGTCGACGTCGCCGACGAGGATCAGGCGGCCGTGGTCCGGCACCGCCCGCAGCACGTAGTGGGCGAGCACGACGTCGAGCATCGACGCCTCGTCGACGATCAGCAGATCGCAGGAGAGCGGGTGCTCGCGGTTGCGGACGAACTGCCGGGTTTTCGGGTCGATCTCCAACAGGCGGTGGAGGGTCGTGGCCTCGGCGCCCGTGGCCTCCGAGAGGCGCTTGGCGGCGCGGCCGGTGGGGGCGGCGAGGAGCACCTTCTGGCGTTTCTTTTCCAGGATCTTCACCAGGCCCCGCACCAGCGTCGTCTTGCCGGTGCCGGGGCCGCCCGTGATTACCAGCACCTTGCGGGTGAGGCCGGCGCGGACGGCCTGGCGCTGCTGCCGGGCGAGCTCGATCTTCTCGCTCTTCTCGAACCAGTCGAGGGCGCGGTCGACGTCGATTTCCAGCGGCAGCGGCGGCTGGATGAGGAGGGCGCGCAGGCGCGCGGCCACTCCGGACTCGGCGGTGTGGAGCGACTTGAGAAAGACCGCCTGATCCTCCGGTGCGTCCAGCGGCTCGAGCACGATCTGCTCCGTCTCCGCCAGCGCCGCGAGCGCCTGATCCACCAGGGCCGGCGGTGCTTCCAGCAGCTTCTCGGCCTCCTCCAGCAGCGTCTTGCGCGGCAGGTAGACGTGGCCGCGGTCCGCCCCCTGCCCCAGCAGATAGAGGGAGCCGGCCTCGATGCGCTGCGGCGCCGTGGGCGGCACGCCGAGCGCCGCGGCGATCTTGTCGGCCGATTTGAAGCCGATGCCGTAGATGTCCGTCGCCAGGCGGTATGGATTCTCCCGCACCAGCTCCGTCGACCGCGGGCCGTAGGCCTTGTAGATCTTGATCGCGTAGTGGGTGGAGACGCCGTGCGACTGGAGGAAGATCATCACCTCCTTGATCTCCCGCTGCTCCTCCCAGGCGCGGAGGATGTCGCGGCTGCGCTTGGGGCCGATGCCTTCCACCTCGACCAGCCGGTCCGGCCGCTTCTCGATGACGTCGAGCGTTTCCATTCCGAAGCTTGCCACGAGCCGCGCGGCCATGACCTTGCCGATGCCGCGGATCAGCCCGGACCCCAGGTACTTCTCGATGCCGCCCACCGTCGCCGGGGTCACCGTGGCGTAGCTGGCGACCTTGAACTGCTTGCCGTACTTCGGGTCCTGGATCCAGGCGCCGGTGAGGCGCAGGTTCTCCCCCGGCTGCACACCCAGCAGGTTGCCGACCGCCGTCACCAGGTCGCGCTGGCCGGGCACGGTGAGCCGCGCCACGGTCCAGGCGTTCTCCTCGTTGCTGAAGACGATCCGTTCCAGGACGCCTTCGACGGTGGTCGAAGCGGAAGTCGGCTTGGCGTCGAAGGGGAGAGTCATATCCGCCGGAGAGGATCAGTGTACCCCACCTCGATCCCCGAATGTGCCAAAATGACCCTCGCATGTCCGACAAGCCTCTCATCCTCGTTATCGACGACGAAACCGGCTCCCGCGAATCGATGGCGATCGCCCTCGAGAAAGCGGGGCTCGCCGTGCGCACTTTTGACGACGCGAAGAAGGCGCTGGAGTTCCTGGACGAGAACGAAGCGCGCCTCGCCGTCTGCGACCTGCGCATGCCCGGCATGGACGGGCTCGCCTTCCTGCACGAGGTGCGGGAGCGCAAGCTCGACCTCGCCATCATGCTGGTCACGGCCTACGGCTCCATCGAGTCGGCGGTCGAGGCCATGAGGGTGGGTGCCGACGACTATCTCACCAAGCCCGTGGATCTCTACGAGCTGCGCAAGCGGGTGATGAACCTGATCGAAAAGCAGCAGCTCAAGGAAGAGGTGTCGAGCCTGCGGGAGCAGCTCGACAAGCGTTTCGGCTTCGAGAGCATCATCGGCCACTCGACGCCGATGGAACGCCTGTTCGAGCAGATGCGGATGGTCGCTCCCACCCGGTCGAGCGTGCTCGTCATCGGCGAGAGCGGCACCGGCAAGGAGCTGGTGGCGAACGCCGTGCACCGGGCGAGCCCGCGCCGTAACGAGCGCTTCCTCGCCATCAACTGCGGCGCCATTCCCAGCGACATCCTGGAGAGCGAGCTCTTCGGCCACGAGCGCGGCGCCTTCACCGGCGCGGTGACGCGCAAGATCGGCAAGTTCGAGCTGGCGCACAAAGGCTCGCTGTTCCTCGACGAGATCAGCGAGCTGTATCCCGAGCTGCAGGTCAAGCTCCTGCGCGTGCTCGAAGAGCGGCAGATCATGCGGGTGGGCGGCAGCGATCTGATCTCGGTCGACTTCCGGTTGATCGCGGCCACCAACCGCGACCTGGAGAAAGAGGTCGCCGACGGGCGCTTCCGGGAGGATCTCTACTACCGGCTCAAGGTGGTGACGCTGCGCATTCCGCCGTTGCGCGAGCGGCCGGGTGACATCCAGCAGCTCGCGGAGCACTTTCTCGCCCTCTTCTGCCAGGAGCACGGCAAGGCCCCGAAGCGGTTGAGCGAGGGCACCTTGGAGCTGCTCTCCCGCTACCCCTGGCCGGGCAACGTGCGCCAGCTGCGCAACGTCATGGAGTCCGCGGTGGTCTTCAGCCTGGGCGAGGAAGTCACCATGGCGGACCTGCCCATCGAGGTGCGGGAGTCGTCCACGGTCTCCACCACCGGCTCGGCCGTCCAGCCGGTGGCGGGCGAGCCGCGCACCATGGCCGACATCGAGCGGCAGGCGATCCTCGAGACCCTCGACCGCACCGGCGGCCACCGCGCCAGGGCGTCGGACATCCTCGGCATCGGCTTGCGCACGCTGCAGAGAAAGCTCAAGGAATATAAGGATGATGGCTACATTCAGGAAGATTGAGGAGGGCTGATGGAGCTCCACACCACGGTGATGATCCACAACGGCATCATGGGGATGAAAGGCCAACGGGGCGTTCTGCTGCAGATCAGCTCCGATGGCTACTACGAGATCAACTGTACCTTCGGCGAGCGGGTACACCGGACGTTGCTGCCGATCGACGGCACCGTGCTCATCAGCCTCGAGCCTGAGGATCTCACCCGCATCGATCAGGAGATCGAGCGCTGATGGCCAAGCGGCAGGGTGCCAGGCTCTCGGTCAACGTCGATCACGTCGCGACGCTGCGGCAGGCGCGCAAGACCCTCTATCCCGATCCGGTGGAAGCGGCGCAAATCGCCGAGGCTGCTGGGGCATCGGGCATCACCGTCCACCTCCGGGTGGACCGCCGCCACATCCAGGACACGGACGTCGAGCGCCTGCGCGCCAGCGTGCGCGGCAAGCTCAACCTGGAGATGTCGAGCGCCGAGGAGATGGTGAAGATCGCTTTGCAGACCAGGCCGCATCAGGTGACCCTGGTGCCGGAACGTCCCGAGGAGGTGACGACGGAAGGCGGCCTCAACCTGATCCTCTACGGCCGGCGGATCGCCGACGTCGGCGACCGGCTGGCCGCGGCGGGGATCGCCGTCTCGTTGTTCGTCGATCCGGACCCGCGGCAGATCCAGGCGCTCGCCGGGCTCAAGGCGCACGGCGTCACCGGCTTCGAGATCAACACCGACGCCTACACCCGCGCCACGGAACCGGGGGCGATCCAGGCCCAGTTGCGGCAGATCGCCGAAGCGGTGGAGCAGGGGAGTGCCTTGGGATTGCAGGCCTACGCCGGACACGGGCTCAACACCGGCAACGTCGGACCCATTGCGGCGATCAACGGCATGGCAGAGCTGAACATCGGCCACGCTCTCGTCGCCCGGGCCGTGATCGTGGGCCTGGAGGCGGCGGTCAAGGAGATGCTGGCGGCGATGTCGGCAGGGAAGCGCTGACCCGGCGCCGGCGGGATATCTTTATAACAGGAGGGCGTGCGATGTTCCCTTTCGGCTCGATCTGGATCCTGATTCCCATCGCGGGAATCCTCGCCGGGACCTTCAAGGAGTGGATGAAGTTCAAGGCCACCCAGCGCCAGCTCGGTGCCTCGACCGACGAGCTGGAGCGCGAGATGGCCGCGATGCGGAAGCTCAACGAAGCCCTCCAGGAGCGCGTCCAGAACCTGGAGGCGATCGTGGTGAGCCAGACCTGGGACGCCCTTCACGACCACGGTCTCAGCGCCGCCGAGCGCGAGCTGAAAGTGGCCTCGGTGGCCCGGCGCGAGCTCAAGCCCCCTGACACCGCCACGGCCAACCAGCAGCGGGCCGAGCAGCTCGCGCACCGCCTTCAGGGCTGAGCTCTGCAACCATTCTCTCGCCAACTCGTAGTTACGGATCTCCGGCGGCCGGGCCGCCTCTGGTATTTCTCTGTCTGAAGGAGCTTCTCGATGATCCAGCGTCTCGCCATGCCCTCGATTCTTGCCCTCCTGGTAGTCACCGGATCGCCGGTCCGCGGCGCCGAGCCCACGGCGCCGGAGCGGCCTATCGCGGCCCTCCCATACACGCCGAGCCTCGATCCGTCGGTGATGGACCGGTCGGTCGACCCGTGCGCCGATCTTTTCAAGTTCGCCTGCGGCAAGTGGCTGGACAAGAATCCGATCCCCGCCGACCGTCCCCGCTGGAGCGTCTACTCGAAGATGGAGGACGACAACGAGCGTGTCCTCTGGGGGCTGCTGGAAGAAGCGGCCCGGCCTGACCCCGGGCGCGACGCCAACACCCAGAAGATCGGCGACTACTTCGCCACCTGCATGGACGAGCCCGCCGTAGAGAAGGCTGGCGCCGCGCCACTTAGCCCTGAGCTGGCCGCCATCGCCGGGCTGAAGTCCCGGGCCGAGCTGGCCGCCCTGATCGGCCGGCTGCACCTGGAAGGGGGCTCGGGCGCCCTGCTCTTCGGCTTCGGCTCCGGCCAGGACCCGCGGGACGCGTCGAAGGTCATCGGCTTCGTGGCCGCCGGCGGTCTCGGCCTGCCTTCACCCGAGGACTACGTCAAGAACGACGCCAAGTCCAAAGAGACCCGCGACCACTACCGTGCCTACATGCAGAAGGTGTTCGAGCTGCTGGGCGACGCGCAGCCGGCGCGCGAGGCGGCGGCCGTGCTGCGCCTGGAGACCGCCCTCGCCAAGGCTTCTCTCACTCCGGTCGAGCGGCGCGATCCCTACAAAATCGCCCATCCCATGAAGCGCAAGGCGCTCCAGGCGCTCACTCCCGCCTTCCACTGGGACGCCTATCTGGAAGCTCTCGGCAAGGCCGATCTCGCGGATTTCAACGTCACCGAGCCCAAGTTCTTCAAGGCGGTGAGCCGGCAGCTCGCCACCGCTCCTCTCGGCGATCTCCGGGCCTATCTCCGCCTCCATTTCGCAGGGGCCGCCGCGCCCTATCTATCGACCCCCTTTGTGCAGGCGGATTTTGATTTCTACCACGCCTACCTGACGGGGGTGAAGCAGCAGTCGCCGCGCTGGAAGCGCTGCGTCAACTGGATCGATCGCGACCTCGGCGAGGCGCTCGGCGAGGTCTTCGTCCGCAAGGCTTTTCCGGCCCAGGTGAAGACCGACACCGAGCGCATGGTGAAGCAGATTCGCGACGCCATGGCCGTGCGCGTCGAGCAGTCGCTGTGGATGAGCCCCGAGACGAAAAAGCAGGCGCTGGTCAAGCTGCAGGCGATGCGGGACAAGGTCGGCTATCCGGACAAATGGCGCGACTACTCGGCCCTGGAAGTCCGGCGCGACGACTTCGCGGGCAACGTCAAGCGGGCAAGCGTCTTCGAGACCCGGCGCGATCTCGCCAAGATCGGCCAGCCGGTCGACCGCGGCGAGTGGGGGATTACGGCGTCGACGGTGAACGCCTACTACAACCCGTCGATGAACGACATCAACTTTCCCGCCGCCGTGCTGCTGCCGCCGCTCTACGATCCCAAGCTGGACGCCGCGCCCAACTACGGCAACACCGGCGGCACCATCGGCCACGAGCTGACCCACGGCTTCGACGACGAGGGGCGCCAGTTCGACGCGCAGGGAACTCTGCGCAACTGGTGGACGGCGGACGACGACAAGGAGTTCCGCAAGCGGGCCGCCTGCGTCAGCGATCAGTACGCGCAATACACGGTGGTGGACGACATCAAGATCAACAGCAAGCTCACCCTGGGCGAGGACGTGGCCGATCTCGGCGGGCTCATCCTGGCGTACCTCGCCTGGCAGCAGGAGACCCAGGGCCAGAAGCTGCAGCCGGTGGACGGTCTCACGCCTGAGCAGCGCTTCTTCGTCGGCTTCGCCCAGTGGGATTGTGGCGGCGACCGCCCCGAGGCGCTACGCTTGAGCGCCCGCGTCAATCCCCACTCGCCGCACGAGGCGCGGATCAACGGCGTCGTGGTGAACATGCCCGAGTTCGACCAGGCGTTCTCCTGCAAGCCCGGCCAGGCGCTGTACAAGGAGCCGGAGAAGATCTGCCGGATCTGGTAGGAACGGCGGCGGGCTGATCCAGGACTTACCCGCCGCCGAACCGGGCCTGGAGACGGTCGGAGACGGCGGCGACGAACAGGCCGACCGCGATACCCGAGGGAACGTCGACGACGTAGTGGGCGTGGAGGTAGATGACGGCCGGGTAGAGCAGCGCGGTAGTCACGGCGAGAAAAGGAAACAGCCGCGGTGTCTCCCGGCGCGCGTAGACCGTCAGCAGCGTCGCGACTGCGATGTGGGACGACGGGAAGGCGCCGCCACGGATCTCGCCATGACTGGTGAGGAAGAAGAGCAGGTGGTTGAAGACGTAGCCATGGTAGGGCTGGGGTCCGGCGTGGGGCGGGAACCAGTAGTGGGGCGCCACCGTGGGGAACAGCCAGAAAATGGTGTAACAAAGGTAGTAGCCGAGAGTCGTGGCGAAAACGACGCGCTCCGCCGCCGCAAAGCTCTTGAAGAAGGCGGGGACTCCCACCAGCGGTGTGTAAAGGAAGTAGGTGAAGTAGGCGTAGCAGAAAATCTCGCTCAAGCCGCGAGACGGCAGCAGCTCCTGGAAACGCAAGGCGGGCTGCGTGCCGAACAGGGCCTGGTCCGCCGAGGCGAGCCACCCGTCGAAGGGCGCACGGTAGATCGTGGGCCAGATGATGCCGGCCTGGTGGTAGAAAATAAAGTACATGACCGGCGCGTAGCCGAGGCGTACCAACAGCAGACCGCGGTTGGTGGTGCGCCGCGTGGCCCAGCCGACCAGGCACGCGCCGGCGCCGACTCCGAAGCTCCACGCCGCCTGGGCCAGGCAGCCGGAGAAGCCCCTGGCGGCAGCGGCCAGCAGGACCAGGCCATAGACAACCGAGTTGCCGATCACCAGCCACTCCAGCGGCCGCAGGAAGCCGGGGCCGCCCGGCGGCACGGCGGGCTCGCCGGCGACGCTCAAGGGTGAGGCAGGCTCCCAAAGCAGATCAGCGCGTCGAGGCTCACGCCCAGCAGCCAGTGCGCCAGCAGCACGGCGAGCAGCGAGCGGCTGCGGAAGACGACGAGCCCCCAGACGAGGCCGGCGAGGATGGCGCCGTAGATCTCTCCCGGCGGCTTGCCGATGTGCGCCAGGCACGAGGCGAGCGTCTGGATGAGGATGGCGTTGCCGTCCCCAAAGCTCTGCCGCAGCCCGCACTGCAGAAAGCCGCGGAAAAAGAGCTCCCAGCCGAGGTAGTAGAAGAGGTAGGCGAAGGCGTAGGCGGCGAACAGGGCGAGTGAGCCGCCGGCCCCCTTGAACAGCGGATACTCGGCCCGGAAGGGGGCCATCCTGGCGGCCATGGCGGAGGCTGCCACCAGCACCGGCGCCATCACCAGGAAGGCTCGGCCGCCAAAGCGGAGGTCGCCGGCCTGCACGCCGTAGAGGCGCAACGGCTCGCCGAAGACGGCGCGGATGATCACGGCCGGAACGATGCCGAGCAGCAGGAAGCAGGAGGCGAAGCTGTAGAGGGCGGCCGTCAATCCGGCGTCGCCGAAGAGCACGAAATGCGCGGCGAGATGCGCGTGGTAGAACGGCCGGTCGCCAAAGTACCGATAGGTGGTGACGAGGACCGGTGCCGTCAGCAAGACGACGGTGGGCTTGCGGTTGGCGCCGCGCAGGGCCTCGCGGAGCGGTTCTAGCAGTGTGCTCAAGGGCGGCTCCCATGCCGGGAGCGCAGCCAATCGCAGGTGAGGCGGATTCCCTCGGCGAGCGGAGTGACCCGGTAGCCCAACTCGCGCTCGGCCTTGGCGGAGGTGAAGGCCCAGTCGGCGAGGAAGGTGTCGACCCAGCCGGGAGTGATCTGCGGGTAGATTCCCAGCCGCTTGGCCGCAAGCTCCTGGGCCCTGGCCCACAGGCGCGCGGCTCCGGCCGGCAGGTTGATCTTGGTGTGGGACCGGCCGCTCGCCGCGTCCACCAGGGTGAAGAATTGCCGCAGGCTGGCGTTCTCTCCGCCGAGGATGTAGCGCTCGCCCGGCCGCCCCCGCTCCATGGCCAGCCGGTGCCCCCGCGCCAGATCGTCGACGAAGGCGTAGTTGCCGACGTTGACTCCGCCGGCAAGGAGGAACGGCATCCGCCCCCGCTGGTAGAGGTCGATCAGGCGGCTGAGCGAGTTGCCTTCCGTCAGCTTGCCCGGCCCGTAAGCCCGCGTCGGGTTGACGATGACCAGGGGGAAGCCGGCGGCGGCCCGCTGCAGCGCCTCCTCCTCGGCCGCTGCCTTGGTTGCCTCGTAGTCGGTGAAGAAGCGGCGGCTCGCGGTCTGCTTCAGGGTCTCGTCACCCACGACGCCGGCGGGAGTCGGCCCCAGCGTGACGATGGTCGAGGTCCACACCACCCGCTCCACGCCCGTGGCCTGCGCCGCGTCGAGCACGTTGCGCAGCCCCTGCACGTTGTGGGCATGGAAAACCTCCGGGGAGGGCGCCCAGTTGCGGGCGTAGGCGGCGAGGTGGAAGACCTGGGAGCATCCCACCACGGCGCGCCGCAGCGAGTCCGGATCGAGAATGTCTCCCTCGACGAAGGTGACCTGCTCGCCGAGACCCTCGCGGTCGCTCTGCCGGCGGCTCAGGGCACGGACGGCGGCGCCGCTGCGGACGAGCTCGGCCACCAGCGCCGTGCCGAGAAAGCCGGTGGCGCCGGTGACCAGGACCTGGGTCGGCTGAGACATCCTGCGTAAGGCTGCTCAGGGGATGGGCCGGTCGTAGACGCGGAAGACCTTGGTCTGGCGCGCCCCGAGCCGCCGCAGCGGGCGGAGCATGGCTTCATTGTCCTCGAGGATCCAGCCGAGCTCGCCCCCGAAGTAGCCGAGCTGCCCGCTGTTGCGGATCGTGCGCTGAATCAGGATGGTCTCGAGACCCAGCCGCCGGTGCTCCGGCAGCACGCCGAGGGCCACGGTGCGCACCCGCCGGCAGCGGCGGACCTTCACCCGCCAGAGCAGCTTCAGGAGACCGGTCGGGAAGAGCCGTCCCTGGGCCAGCTTGAGCCCCTCGTTGGCGTCGGGAATGGAGATCGAGATGCCGGCGGGCTTGCCGTCGACCTCGCCCACGAACGACAACCGCGGGTCGACCAGCGGCTTGAGCTCCTTGGCGAGGAATTCGAGCTCGCGGTCGGTCCACGGCACGAATCCCCAGTTGTCCTTCCAGGCCTCGTTGTAGCAATGGCGGACGAACTCCAGCTCGTCGCGAAACTTGGAGAGATTCACCGGCCGGATGGTGCAGCGCCCCCGCGCCAGCAGCCGGTCCGCGATCTCGTCGAGCTTGCCGGTACTCTGCGCCACGGTCGCCTCGAAGGCCAGCAGGTCCTTGCACTTGCGCAGGCCGAAGCTCTCCATCTGGGCGGCATAGTAGGGCGGGTTGTAGGGCATCAGCAGCACGGGATCGTCGTCGAAGCCGTCCACCAGGAGCCCCACGACGTCGTTGGTGGTGAGGTTGACGGGACCGCGCATGACGTTGAAGCCCTGCTCGCCCAGCCACGCCGCCGCGGCGCCCAGGAGGGCGTGGGCGACCTCCGGGTCGTCAATGCATTCGTAGAGGCCGAAAAACCCCACGCCGCGCTCGTCGCCGTGATATTGCCCGTAGCGGTCGTTGCGGACCGCGGCGATGGTGCCGACGACGCGGCCGTCTCTCCGCGCCAGAAAGGTTCGCACCTTGGCGTACTCGTAGAGCGGATTCTTGCGCGGGTTGAGGAAGTCCCGCCGCTCCATGAGCAGCGGCGGCACCCAGTGCGGATAGCCGCGGTAGAGCTCGAACGGGAAGCGAATGAAGGCCTCGATCTGGGCGGGAGTCTCCGCCGGCTCGATGGTGAGGCCTTGCGACGTGGCAGGCGCGGGGCTCATGGCCTCAGGAGATCAGCCCGAACTTGCGGCCTGCCTCGGCCATGGTCGCCAGCGCCTGGGAAATCTGCTGGCGGCTGTGGCCAGCGGTCATCGAGATCCGGATCAGGCAGCGGCCCGGCGGAACGGCCGGCGGCGCCACGGGATTGACGAACATGCCGTGGTCGTGGAGCCAGTGCGCAAACTCGAAGCAGTGTCCGAGGTCGCCCACGATCACCGGGATGATCGGCGTCTCGGTCTTGCCGGTGTCGAAGCCCAGGGCGTCGAGCCCCTCCTTCATGGCGCGGCCGTTCTCCCAGAGCTGGGTGATCCGTTCGGGCTCCTCCTCCATGACCTCCAGCGCGGCGAGGGCGGCGGCGACGCTGGACGGGGAGGCCGAGGCCGAGAAGATGAAAGGCCGCGACTGGTGCTTGAGAAAGTTGATCACCCGCTCCGTCGAGGCGACGAAACCGCCGATGGCCGCCAGCGACTTGGAGAAGGTCCCGGTGATCACGTCGGTCTCGGCGGTGAGGCCGAAGTGCGCCGCCGTGCCGGCGCCGCCTTCCCCCAGCACGCCGATGCCGTGGGCGTCGTCCACCATGACCCGGGCGTTGAAGCGGCGGGCCAGGCTGACGATCTCGGGCAGCTTGCAGACGTCTCCTTCCATCGAGAAGACGCCGTCGGTGACGATCAGCTTCGAGGCTTCCCGGGGCAACCCGGCCAGCACTTCGGCCAGGTGGTCCATGTCGCTGTGGTTGTAGCGCACCATCGTCCCCATCGACAGCAGGCAGCCGTCGACGACGCAGGCATGGTTGAGCCGGTCGGAGATGATGTATTCGCCCTTCCTGACCAGGGTCGAGATCACGCCCGTATTGGTCTGGAAGCCCGTGGGATAGATGAGGGCGGCCTCCTTGCCGACCAGGGCGGCGAGGCGCTCCTCCAACTCGAGGTGGATGGGGAGGGTGCCGTTGAGGAACCGGGACCCCGCGCAGCCGGTGCCGAACTTGCGCACCGCCTCCATGGCCCGCTCCTGGACCTTGGGGTGGGTGGTCAGCTCGAGGTAGCAGTTCGAGCCGAACATCAGCATCTTGCGGCCGTCGACCGAGACCTCGGTGTTCTGGCCGGCCTCGATGACCTGGAAATACGGGTAGTTGCCGGTCGCCTTGATGTCGTCGGCCTGGGTAAACCGCAGGCACTTCTCGAAGAGATCCGCGGTGGCGACAGGGTGGACGGAGCGGTGCCGGGCTACGGACGCCCGGTGCGGCTCCGCCTCGGTCACCAAAGACTGCTGTTCGGCGGCCTCGCCGGCTGCACCGTTGGTACCCTTGCCGTTCGCTGGCAGCTCTCCCGGGCGCAGGAAGCTCCACCAGTGCTCGGATCGCCACAACTCAGCGAAGAAACGAAGGGTCCATGCTCGTGCTGCCGCTCGTAAGTCGCCTCTCGGTATGCTTTCCAAGTAAGAGCACTCCAGGAGGAAGCCGGCCCCGGGGTGTCTCCCCTCTTCGCTGAGCGCAGCAAAGGCCGTTGATTGCAGGAAAGTTTTACCTAATCGGACGCTCCGGGTCAAGCCGTGCCGGCTGGGCGGTCCCCGGATGGCCGGAGGGAGCGCCGCCGGCTGCTTGATCTCCGGCTTGACCGCGTCAGGCAGGGTCTCGCCCGAACGCCCCGGGCCAGCTAGGCCACGGTCCCCCGGCCTTTCAGCAGATCGAGCGACAGCCGCCGGAGCGCTGATCTCGCCGCGAGGGCGACGGCGCCGAGAGCGACGCCGCTCACCGCTGTGATCGCCGCGAGAAGAGCCCGCGGGCTTAGCACCTCCACTCCGTATAGCAGGACGCGGAGCGCTTGGCCGGCAGGCAGATAGATCGCGAGACCCAGGAGGATCGCAGCCGCTGTGAGCCCGAGCGCGGTCCGTGCGACGCGCCGGCCGATCCCCATCTTGCTGTCGCCTAGCGCCAGGCGGACGGCGAATTCCAGGGCACGCAGCTCCAATAGCCAGGAGAACGTGCCGAAGGTCGCCAAGGCAACGAGCGTCAGGGTCGCGAGCCATTGGAGCGAGACCAGATCCCGGGCCAGCCGTTCGGGTGCCAGCGAGGCGTCCACGAGGTCCGGCAGCGGCCGGAGTTGGCTTACCGCCGCCCCCGTGCCCGCGAAGGCGGCGTTGAGATCCTCGGCCTGCAAGGGCTTGGAGAGCCGCAGGAGGAGCCCCAGCGCCTCCGGTGTCTTGGCGGTTTGGCGCAAGGGAAGTGGGAGATAGAGCTGCGGCCGGCGCGGCTGCGCCGGAATACTCTCGCGGACGGTAGGCACGATCCCCACGACCTCGACCCGCTTCTCGTCGAGCAGGATTGCTTGGCCGAGAGCCGAGGCGCGACCAAAGATTTCCCGCGCGCTGGCGTCGTCAAGCAGCGCCACCGGCGCCTCGGTCTCCAGCTCTTCGGGCGAGAGGTTCCGCCCCGCTAGGACGCGGAGCCCGAAGACCCCGAGATAGTCACCTTGAATTCGGTGCGTCTGGCCGAGCCAGAACTCCGAGCGGTCCAAAGAGCTGAACTCCAGGGAGCCCGCCGGGGCGGCAAAGGGAATGGCGTTCGCAAAGGCGATATTCGCGACCCCGGGCACGCTCTGAAGCCGATCGGTCAGCCGCGAGAGGAGGACCGGTGCCGGAGAGCTGGTGAAGTGGACCACCGCCGAGGCTAGATTGCGCGGCTCGAAGCCGAGGGGCACCTCCTCCAGGTTGGCAAGAGACTGGCGGAGCACGGCTGTGCAGACGCCCAGGGCCACGGCCAGGCTGAGGACGGCGCCGACGAAGCAGAGCCGGAGTCGCGTCCGCGGCCTGGTTCGCCGGGTCTCCGCTCGTTCCGCCACCAGCATGGAGGTGACGCCAATGCGGAGTGTTGAGAGCCCGGCGAGGGCGGTGCTCAGGAGAGCGGCGGCCGCCCAGCCGGCGCCGGCGAGTGCGAGGCTTTCAAGGTCGAGCCGCGGCGGGATGAGCTCGGCCACGGAAGGGGGAACGAAACCCGACAGCCTCGCCAGCACCAGGATCGCGATCGGCAGCCCCGTCAGGAAACCCGGCACCGCGAGGAGGATGATCTCGAGCAACAGGAGGCGGACCAGGTCGAGGCGGCGGGCGCCGACGGCGATCCGTACGGCGAGATCCCCTTCCCTGCCGGCCAGGAAGCTCGCCAGGGCGCTTGCGTAGGCCAGCAGGACGAAAGCGAGCAGACCGGCAAGCGACAATCCCAGGATTCCGCGCTCGCCGCCTGACCTCCGGCGGAGCAGAGTGTCGAGCGATACCGCCTGCACGTCCCCTTGCAGGATCTTCTCCCGTTTCTCATACTCATGCGCCACCCGCCGAACGGCCAGATCCGCGGCACGGATTCTTGTGGCCGCGGCGAGCCGCCCCACGATGCCCACTCGCAGCAGGCCGGGGGGAAGAAACGATCCGTCCGGCCGGACTCCTGAAGGGCGGAGGACCCAAAGATCCGCTATCGGCGGGAAGACCGGGTGATCGGCAACCACCCCAAGCACGGCGAGAGGCTTGTCCTCTACTCGCACCACGGCGTGCTCCGGCGGCACTGCGCGGCCGAAGAGCCGCCGGCTCAAACCCGCGGTCACGACGACCGCCCCGGCGTCCGTTGCGGTGTTTCCGGTAGAAAAGACCCGGCCCGCTATCGGCCGGCTGTGGAGAACCTGGAAGAAACCCGCGTCCACCGCCGCACCGACGACGGTGACCGCCCCGCGAGGCCCGCCGGCGACGATCCACCCCAGGTCATAGCTGGACACAGCCTGGAAGAGACCGGTCGCCGCCAGGTCCGGAACCAGACTCAGACCCGCCTGGACTTCGACGATGCGGTCCGAGTCGGGGAACGGCAGCGAACTCCATTGCAAGGCGCCGAGCAGCGACAGCAGCGCGGGAGCCATGGCGAACCAGACCACCGTGACGGCCCAGACGGCGACGGCCTGTCCGGGGGATCGGAGCAGAGATCGCAGCAAATAGCGAAAGTCGGAGCCGAGGCTCACGTCGTCCGCTCTATGGACTGGAAGAGCGCCTCCGCGGCCCATGCAGGCCGCGGAGGGCCATTTTTGGTCAGATTTGCAACCTTCCCCCCGGCCCGGCGGAAACGCCTTCGCAATTCTGGTCGTCCTGCCAATAATCCTCGTTGTTGACGCCCCTCACGCAACGCTGCGCTCCGCGGCAGGCACCCATCGAATAAACCTGGTTTGCGTAGTAACAATCCTTGGCGCTGGTGGCAGACAGCTTCGCTGCCGCCTGATTCGCCGTCATCCCGGTGATTGCCACGATCGCCGCGAACACCAACATCGCGACAGATCGCGGCCGGAGTCTGCTCTCTCTCATTGGTTGCCTCCATGAATATGGAAAGGCGCATCATGCACCTTTGCGTTGAGAATCACTCGTGGCTCCTGCGACGGGAACCCAAACTCCTCCCGGCCCACACTCGAATCTCCAGCCGAGCACCTCGGCCTTCGCGCCGCGGGAGTAGCCGTACTGCTGGCGATCCAGGCAGAGGTTGCGAGCGCCGTTGGCAGGTCCCGCGTTGGGCGCCCGGCCGGCGTCCCCACCGGTCGCGGCGGCCGGCAGCGCCACCTTGAAACGGGCCGCAAGCTTCTTGGCCACCTCGCCTTCGTACGGGCCGTCGAGGATCTCGAGCAGTTTCCAGCTCTTGTCCAGGACGTATGTCCGCGGCGTGCTGGTGATCTGATACCGCTCGAGGGCCTTCTCGGCGACCTGCGTCAGCACCGGCACCGTGACGTGCAGCCGCTCAACGAAGTCCTGAACCCCGTGCGGCTCGGCCGCCACCGCGAGAAGGAGCCAATCCGGCGGCAAGTTTCTGGACAGCTTTTCCACACTGCGGCAGTTCTGCTCGCTTGCGGGAGACGCCGGGGAGAACGCGTAGACGACCCAGCCGCCCAGCGGCGGAGCCACCGCCACCGGTGCGTTGCGCATCCGAGCCTCCGCCAGGAGGCTTGGCAAAGGAGATCCGATCTCCGGCCCTCCCGCCGCACTGACGCCGGTCCATGGCAGGCCGAAGCCCAAGCTGGCACCAAGGAGGGCAAAACCGAGGATCTTTCGACGTTTTTGTGCTGGTTGTTCTTCTTCGCGCATTTCCGGCCTCTCGGTAGATCGGTGGAGCTGAGACGCGCTGGACCCCGGCATTTTGTAGCCCTCTATGACAACAGAGTCTTCGCAGGATCACCAAAGCGGTCTAGTTCAGTTGTGCTGTACATTCACTAGTTGAAGTGCAGGCCATGAGGAAAAGCGAGCCGCCCGCAAACTGAAGGCGGCACTTGACTTAAGAGATAATTTCGGTTGGGTGAGGGAGAGCCTGCCGGATTGACTGGCGGAGCGGCATCCCACCGGCGCCGAGTTGCCCAGGTCAGCAACACGTATAGATGACACCCGCCCGTTTAACCCCCCTTGTCCGACCGGCTGGCGAGGGGGCACCACGCCCAGGCTGCCGACAATCTCGTCAGGCAGGAGTAACGCGCCAGCCGCCTTGATGGTCAGCTCAAAGTGGCCGTTTACCCCCTTCATGAGGAAGGCGGTTCTCCAACCCGGTACTCCGCAGCAGCGCTCAGATGCGTGATCGCGGGATTGACGCAGTCCTCGATCACGACTTCGATGATCCGGCGAATCTCGCTTGTGACTTCGGGCTTGAAGCCAAGATCGGCTTGGGGATCCCGTTCCTGGGCTGATAAAGGAAGAGCCGCGAGGATCGACTGCAGAAAATCTCGAATCATCTTCAAGACCGCGACCAGGATTCGCAACTGCGCCTGCGCCACGATTGCGCCTATGGACATGCCGGCGTCGAGCTCCATTACCTGCCGGCCTCCAATCTTCCCAGTCGAGTGCTCCCTTTTCTCTTGAAGAGAGGCAGTGGCTCGTGTCCGCGATCCGTAAGCCCGCACGCGGGTCGGGTTACCGCAACGCATTCCGGGCAACCGGCCAAGAGGTGGCGAACGATGGCCCGCGCCTCGTCTCGCGACACTTCGCCGCGCAGGAAGCGCTGAAGCTCAGCCGGCTCGGGATGTTTCCGGGCGGCGATGCTTTCGGTTAGGATTGGCGCGTCCACAGAGAAAGCGTAAGGGTTGGTCCGGCCGGGCACGCACGGGCACGTCCGATTGGATTCCTCGATGAGGAAAAAGTTCCTTCTCCGGAGTTGTCCTAAAAAGAGCCCCTGCGGAAACAGTACTCAGAGAAGGAGGTTTCGGAGACATGACAATCCTGGACAAGATCCCCTCGGCCCTGGGACTGGCGCTCAACTGGCTGCGCAACGCCCGCGGCTGGTCCAAGATGCGGCTGACCCTCGCCCTGGGAATCGCGGACGACTCGCTCCTCTCGCGCTACGAGCGGGGGGACGTGCTCTCTCGCGAGAACCTGGAGTCCGTCATCGGTCCTCTCGACTATCCGCCGGAGGCGGTGGACGTGCTGGAGTTCGCCCATCGCCTGATCTTCCCCGACCTGCCGGAAGAGGTGGCTTCCTCCCTGGCG